>Ga0102832_1000221_pt1 | contig 133155 bp, 130 predicted proteins | sample EBPBio282013_DNA_FD_88942 | JGI IMG/M metagenome (GOLD analysis project Ga0102832, IMG submission 88942) | Wastewater treatment Type I Accumulibacter community from EBPR Bioreactor in Madison, WI, USA - Reactor 2_5/28/2013_ DNA (Illumina Assembly) | ecosystem: Engineered > Bioreactor > EBPR >... | reverse complement strand
GAGTTCAAGGCTTTGGACGGATATTTGCCGGCCCACTACGGCACGGCGCTGGCCGGTTTCGAGGTCAATCACTGGGATTCGTATGCGTTGAATCCCGACGCCCCCGAGAACGGCGATTTCATCAAGGACGAGGCTCACATTCTCGCCTTCCGCTGGGGCGGCAGCGAGCACGAGCTGTTCGGCGTCTTCGCCGCGGCCAGCGCCTATGCGCGGGCGACGGGCGGTTGGGTTTTCGATTGCGAATCCGGCGAGGAGATGACGCCCGATGCGACGGCCGAACTGGCGCGCAGGTTCGAGAAGGACCTGCCGGCGGCGGCGTAAATTCGACGAGGCGCGGCGGAGGAAATCGCATGACGCGCGAACGGCTTGTCTATGCCCATCACGATGGGATTGAGTATGTTTTCGCCGCCGCGCGAAAGCTCGCCTCCTTGCATTTTGGCGGGCCCATGGAATGTGACATTGTCGGCGTTCCCTATGGCCCCACCCCTTTGCACCTCATCGGACAGCTCGGCGGGCGCCACATTCCAGGGTTATCCGGCCCGCATCTGTTCGGGCTGCCGCTCATCTACGGCATGGCCTATGACGGCTGCCAGATGACCTATCGGATGCGGGTCGCCGAACCGGTCGAAGTTCTGGCGATGCAGCCTGCGGGATCAAGCGAGAACTACCCTTATCGCCATTTTCCGCCACTGCTGCCCTACGTCCCGCTGGCGCTCGCGCAAACCCGCCCATGTCCTTATTCGGCCTTCGCCCAGCGTTTTCCGAATCTGCCGGAACGGCCCTCGGGCGACCTGCTGGTGGCGGTGCCGCCGCCCGCCACGATCGGCCTGAGCCTGTGGGGAAGCGGCGACTGGGAACAGGTCACGATCGTGTTCGATTGCAACACCGAGCAGCAGACGATCGATGCCTACAACGTCTGCACGTGAGCGGCTTGCGGTTGCCTACAACGACCGATTGCTCTCCCTTACCGCCTCGGCGGTCTCGACGTAGACCTCCCCGCCCATCTCCCGGAATTTCTCGCTCATCGCGTCCATGCCGGCCTGCTTGTCGTTCAGCGTCGCCGCATAGTCGCGCACGTCCTGCGTGATCTTCATCGAGCAGAATTTCGGCCCGCACATGGAGCAGAAATGGGCGACCTTGTGCGCCTCCTTCGGCAGGGTCTCGTCGTGGTAGGAGCGCGCCGTGTCGGGGTCGAGGCCAAGATTGAACTGGTCCTCCCAGCGGAACTCGAAGCGCGCCCGCGAGAGAGCGTCGTCGCGCAGCTGCGCCGCCGGATGGCCCTTGGCGAGGTCGGCCGCATGCGCCGCGATCTTGTAGGTGATGACGCCGGTCTTGACGTCGTCGCGGTTCGGCAGGCCGAGATGCTCCTTCGGCGTGACGTAGCAGAGCATGGCGCAACCGAACCAGCCGATCATCGCCGCCCCGATCCCGGAGGTGATGTGGTCGTAGCCCGGCGCGATGTCGGTGGTCAGCGGTCCGAGCGTGTAGAACGGCGCCTCGCCGCACTCCTTCAGCTGCTTGTCCATGTTGATCTTGATCTTGTGCATCGGCACGTGGCCGGGGCCTTCGATCATCACCTGGCAGCCCTTCTTCCAGGCGACCTGGGTGAGTTCGCCAAGCGTTTCGAGTTCGGCGAACTGGGCGCGGTCATTGGCATCCGCAATCGAGCCGGGGCGCAACCCGTCGCCGAGCGAGAACGAGACGTCATACTTGCGCATGATGTCGCAGATCTCGTCGAAGCGCTCGTAGAGGAAGCTCTCCTTGTGGTGCGCGAGGCACCAGCGCGCCATGATCGAGCCGCCGCGGCTGACGATGCCCGTGACGCGATCGGCGGTGAGCGGCACATAGGGCAGGCGCACGCCGGCATGGATGGTGAAGTAATCCACCCCCTGCTCCGCCTGCTCGATCAGCGTGTCCTTGAACACCTCCCAATCGAGTTTGGTGGGGTCGCCATCGACCTTTTCGAGCGCCTGATAGATCGGCACCGTGCCGATCGGCACAGGCGAATTCCGCATGATCCACGAGCGGATGTTATGGATGTTGCGGCCGGTGGAGAGGTCCATCACGGTGTCGGCGCCCCAGCGGATCGCCCAGACCAGCTTCTCGACCTCTTCGGCCGCGCCGGAGGTGACGGCGGAATTGCCGATATTGGCGTTGATCTTGACGAGGAAATTCCGGCCGATCGCCATCGGCTCCAGTTCAGTGTGGTTGATATTGGCGGGGATGATCGCCCTGCCCCGCGCCACCTCGTCGCGCACGAATTCCGGCGTCACGAATTCCGGCACGGAGGCGCCGAAGCTCTCGCCATCGGCCATGCGCTCTTTCGCGCCGGCCAGCGCCGCCTCGCGGGCGAGGTTCTCGCGGTGCGCGACATAGACCATTTCTTCCGTGATGATGCCTGCACGCGCGAATTCATATTGCGTCACCATCTGCCCCGGCTTGCCGGCGCGGATGACGCGCGACGCCGGACATTCCGGCACCAGCTTGTCGGCGGAGATGTTGCCGTTGTCCTCGGGCTTCACCGCGCGCGGCGCGATGGCCTCGAAGCCGCGCGCCTTGATCCAGCCTTCGCGCGTCTGGCGCAGCCCGGCCTTGAGGTCGATGCCGGCATCGGTTTCGGTATAGGGGCCGGAAGGATCGTAAATCCGCACCGGCGGCTCCAGCGGATCGGTCAGCGTCACCTCGCGGAACGGCACCTTCATATCGGGGTGCGACTTCGGGCTTGCATAGACCTTGCGCGAACCGATGATCGGCCCGGTCGTCACGGTTTCCGGCGCGGGCTGGATGTTCTTCGGGGCAATCGGCTTGTTCATGGCCATTTTCCTTTGTGCGGCTTCGCCGCCCGTTCCCTCGCATAAGCTCGGGCGCGCGGTCGCGCTTGCCTTCGCGTGCGAGCACGCTTCGGGGGGAGCCATGTCGTGAAAGGAAGGGCGGGATGTTGCCCCGCAAAACCCGTCCCTTCGCCGGCATGACCCGGATCAGGTTCAAAGGGTGCTTGGGGCCCATTCCCCAATCTCAGCCCATCACGGGGCGCCCCTCGGATAGTCCATAATTTATGCCGTTTTCGGCCGACGGCAAGCGCTATTCCGCGCTTGCCTCCCCGCTGTCTCCCTCATCCTCCTCGCCTTCCGGCTCGCTGACGCGTTCGACCGAGACGACCTTCTCGTCCTCGGCCGCGTCCATGACGATGACGCCCTGCGTGCCACGTCCGGCGATGCGGATGCCGTTGACCGGGCAGCGGATCAGCTGGCCGCCATCGGTCACCAGCATGATCTGGTCGCTCTCCTCCACCGGGAAGGAGGCGACGAGGTTGCCGTTGCGCTCGTTGACCGCCATCGCGACGATGCCTTTGCCGCCGCGCCCGGTGATCCGATATTCATAGGACGAGCTGCGCTTGCCGTAGCCGTTCTCCGAGATCGTGAGCACGAACTGCTCCGCCGCGCCCATCGCGATGTAGCGCTCCTGCGAGATCGCGGTCTCGACAGCGCCCTCCTCAGGCTCGGTGCCCTCCTCGCCCTCGCCGGCCATCGCGCGGCGCATCTTGATGTAAGCGGCGCGTTCGTCGGCGCTCGCTTCGACGTGCTGGAGGATCGACATGCCGATCACCCGGTCGCCGGTCGCGAGGTTGATGCCGCGCACACCGGTTGAATCGCGGCCCTTGAAGACGCGGACGTCCTCGACCTCGAAGCGGATGCACTGGCCGAGCGCGGTCGTCAGCAGGATATTGTCGGTCGACGAACAGGTCGCGACATCGACGATATGGTCGCCCTCGTCGAGCTTCATCGCGATCTTGCCGTTGCGGTTCACCTGCACGAAGTCCGAGAGCTTGTTGCGGCGCACGTTGCCGCTCTCGGTCGCGAACATCACGTCGAGCGCATCCCAGGTCGTCTCGTCCTCGGGTAGCGGCATGATGGTGGTGATGCGCTCGTCCTTCTCGAGCGGGAGCATGTTGACGAGCGCCTTGCCGCGACCGTTCGGCGGTGCGACCGGCAGGCGCCAGACCTTTTCCTTGTAGACCTGCCCGGCCGAGGAGAAGAACAGGATCGGTGTGTGCGTCGAGGCGACGAACAGGCGCGAGACGAAATCCTCGTCGCGCGTCGACATGCCGGAGCGGCCCTTGCCGCCGCGCTTCTGCGCCCGGTACATCGACAGCGGCACGCGCTTGACATAGCCGCCGTGGCTGAAGGTGACGACCATATCTTCACGGGCGATGAGGTCCTCGTCCTCGAAATCGCTGTCGGAGTCGGTGATTTCGGTGCGGCGCGGGCCGGCGTGGGAGGCCTTGATCGCGGTCAATTCTTCGGTGATGATTCCGAAGATGCGGGCGCGCGAACCGAGAATATCGAGGAAATCGCGGATTTCTGCAGCGATCTTCTCGAGTTCCCCGGCGATTTCCTCACGGCCGAGCGCGGTCAGGCGGTTGAGGCGCAGTTCGAGGATCGCGTTCGCCTGCCGCTCCGAAAGCCGGTAGGTGCCGTCTTCCGCCATGCGGTGGCGCGGATCGTCAATCAGCGCGATCAGCGGCGCGACGTCGGTAGCCGGCCAGTCGCGCGTCATCAGGCGCTCGCGCGCGGTCGGCGCATCGGGCGACGAGCGGATCGTGGCGATCACCTCGTCGATATTCGCGACCGCGATGGCGAGGCCGACGAGGACATGGGCGCGGTCGCGCGCCTTGTTGAGGCGGAACTTGGTGCGACGGCTGATGACCTCCTCGCGGAAGGCGATGAAGGCCGAGAGCATGTCCTTGAGCGTCATCAGCTCGGGGCGGCCGCCGTTGAGCGCCACCATGTTGACACCGAACGAGGATTGCAGCGCCGTGTGGCGGTATAGCTGGTTAAGGACGATATCGCCCACCGCATCGCGCTTCAGTTCGATGACGATGCGCATGCCCTGCCGGTCGGATTCGTCGCGCAGGTCCGAGATGCCCTCGACGCGCTTTTCGCGCACGAGTTCGGCGATGCGCTCGATCAGCACCGCCTTGTTCACCTGATACGGGATCTCGGTGACGATGATCGCCTCGCGATCCTTGCGGATTTCCTCGATCGTTGCGCGGGCGCGCATGATGACCGAGCCGCGGCCGGTGGTGTAGGCGGCGCGGATGCCGCCACGGCCGAGAATAAGCCCGCCGGTCGGGAAATCCGGGCCCGGCACGATCTCGTTCAACTCGGAAACGTCGATCTCCGGGTTATTCATTACCGCGAGCGCGGCGTCGATGATCTCGCCGAGGTTATGCGGTGGAATGTTCGTCGCCATGCCGACGGCGATGCCGCCGGCGCCGTTGACGAGCAGGTTCGGGAACCGCGCCGGCATGACGGTGGGTTCGTGTTCCGAACCGTCGTAGTTCGGCTGGAAATCGACCGTGTCCTCGTCGAGGTTGGCGAGCAGGTGCATCGCTTCCTTCGAGAGGCGCGCCTCGGTGTAGCGCATCGCCGCCGGCGGATCGCCATCGACCGAGCCGAAGTTGCCCTGCCCGTCGATGAGCATCAGGCTCATCGAGAAATCCTGCGCCATGCGGACCATGGCGTCGTAGATCGATTGGTCGCCGTGCGGATGGTACTTACCGATGACGTCGCCGACGACGCGCGCCGATTTCCGGTAGGGCTTGTCCGGCGTGTAGCTGTTCTCGTGCATCGAGAACAGGATACGGCGATGGACCGGCTTCAGGCCGTCGCGGACATCGGGGAGCGCGCGCGAAACGATCACGCTCATCGCGTAATCGAGGTAGGAGCGCTTCATCTCGTCGGTGAGCGAGATCGGGCGGATTTCGGAACCGTCGCCCGAGGCCGGGCCGGATTTTTCGTCGTTCTGGTCGTCGGACAAGGATGAGCCCTGGTTATGCCATGCAGCGGGAATCGTCGCGTGCGGATGCGCGCGAGACTGGCGTTCCTTCTAGGCGATTCCGCGGCGCGAAGCGAATGCGGGGTGGGGATAAGTCGGCCTCACGCCCCGAAGAAAATCCGGCCCATGATCCGCGACGGCAGCAGCGTGAAGGCCGCTGCGGCCCAGAAACCGAGCGAGAGCGCGATCAGCGTCTTGCGATGGCCCTCGCGGTTGTGGTCCCGGGCATAAAGAACGGCGCGAACGACGGAATAAAACGCCAGAACCGAGAGCAGATGGATCGGCCCGAAGGGGCCGACGCGCACTGGCAAGGTGCTCGGAATGAGGAAAGACGAAAGCGCGACGATCACCATCGCCGCGATCCACAGGTAACCGGTGGCGCGATGCGCCGCGCTTCCCTTGCGAAATCCCCAGAATTGCAGCGGCGAGAGCGCCACCACGACCAGGGCCGCCAGAATATGCGCTTTGATATGGAGCGGAGCCGCGTAAAAAGGAGCCAGCGTCATGGGTAGTCCGATTGGATAATCCGTTTGGGCGATCCGAACGTCGTGGGAAACCCTGGACGCAACGACAAACCGCCAATGTAAGTTTCCCTTACATTGGCGGTCAGCGGGCCGCAAGGTCCCTCGCACCGGAGGCTGCCGCATGATCCCGCCTGTCGCACTCGACTATTTCCTCTCGGCGCTGACGACCCTGCTGGTCACGGTCGATCCGCCGGGCCTTGCGCCGATCTTCCTCAGCCTGACGCTCGGCATGACAAGCGCCGAGCGGCGGTCCGTCGCCGTGCGGGCGACGATGATCGCCGGGGCGATCATGCTCGGCTTCGCCTTTTTCGGCCAGCCGGTGCTCGGCGCGCTCGGCATCGGCTTTCCTGCCTTCCGCATCGCCGGCGGGCTGCTGCTGTTCTGGATCGCGTTCGAGATGATCTTCGAGATCCGCACGCAGCGGAAATCCTCGGTCGCGCGGACGGCAATCGACCAGGACCATATCCACAATGTGGCGGCGTTTCCGCTCGCCATTCCGCTGATGGCGGGGCCCGGCACCATCACCGCCACCATGCTGCTCGCGGGCAATGCCGGCGGCAACACGATGAAGCTCGGCGCGCTGGTGATCGTGGTCGCGATCGTCTCGGTGGCCTGTCTCGCGGTGTTCCTGATCGCCGACCGGCTGTCGAAACTGCTTGGCGTCACCGGCAACCTGGTGCTGACGCGCCTGCTCGGCGTGATTCTCGCTGCGCTGGCCGTGCAGTTCGTGATCGACGGCGTGAAGGCGATCCTCTGATCAATACAGGCAGTTCTCGTCAATACGGGCAGTTCTCGGTCGTCTTGCGGTCGAGCAGCCAGCTGCCGTCATCCGGCTTCGCGGGGATCGAAACGGCATCCTTGGACTTCTCCTCGGCGTCATAGGGGTTCGGATTGGCCCACATGCCCGGATTCTTGACGATCAGCCCACCTTTCGGCGCGGCCTCGATGCGAAAGTTGCCGAGCTTGTATTCGCCGATGCAGGAATATCCCGCGCCCGACGGTTTGCAGAGCGCCGTGTTGGAATAATCATAGCCGTTGTCGCTCTCGGCGCCCCGCTTGCGCAGGTTGAAGTAGAGCGTGATCGCCTCGGTGCCCTTTTCCGGCGATTCTGCCAGCTTGATGAGTTTGACGTTGACGACTTTCTGGCCGGGATGCGCCGCGAGATGCGCCACGTCGTAAATCCGCTCCCAACAGGCATCCTTGCCGACCGGCAGTTCCTTTTCGAGCGGTGCGGCGCTCGCGGCGGTGCCGCAGGCGAGCAGAAGCGCGAGGGTCGATCCGACGGCGGCACGGCACATGTGAATTCTCCAATTGCGGAAAGGTGTTGCGGGACTGATGCGACGTGGAACTAGCTGGCGCCGGGCCGTCACGGAGTGCGCGGCCGCACGATACCAGTATGATCGCTTTCCTGGCCTATTTCGCCACCTTCTTGCGCTGCTTGAAAACGGGCGATTGATCGAGCGGAAGCGCCGTCGTCGCCTTGATCTTCTCCATCGCGAAGCGCGAGGTGACGTTCTTGAGCGGAACCGCCTTGATGAGGCGGCGATAGAAATCGTCGTAGGAGTCGATGCCCGGCACGACGACGCGCATCATGTAGTCGACATCGCCGGACATGCGGTAGACGTCCACCACCTCCGGCATCGCCCGCACCGCCTCGGCGAAGCGCGCCAGCCAGCCCTCGGAATGGTCCGAGGTCTCGATCGAGACATAGATCGTCACGCCAAGGCCCAGCTTCGGCGCATCAAGGATCGCGACGCGCCGCGAGATGATCCCGGCCTCCTCCATCTTGCGGATCCGGTTCCAGCACGGGGTCGGCGACAGGCCGACGCGGGTCGCGATCTCGTTGAGCGGCAGCGAGGAATCCTCCTGGATGAGGACAAGGATGGCGCGGTCGAAGGAATCCATTTTGTTGCCTGACCTTGGTTTCGGAAATCGATCACGGATTCTAAGACGATAATCGGAAGAATTTTTCTATTCAACCCGATCTCATTGTCTCAATCAGAATTTTTTTCTATATCGATTGAGTGTTTCGAGGCGCCATTCACCCTGCGCCTCCGCTCGACAAGAGGCTGACATGACTGCGCTTTTCCTCCGTGTTGCCCTGCGCCCTGCCCTCCGTGCCCTGACCGTGGGCGGCCTTCTGGCCATGGGGACGTTCGGCGCGTTCGCGGGCGAGCCGCTTCGCGGCGTGATCGCCGCCGACGCGCTGGCGACCCGGCTCGGGGACAAGCAGCTCGTGATCGTCGATATCCGGTCGGGCGACACCAAGGAACAGGGCAAGGCGCTGTTCGCCGCCGGTCATATTCCCGGCGCGGTCCACGCCGATTATGCTTTCGCGAGCTGGCGCCTTCCGCGCGAGAAGACCTCGGTCTACCTGCCGGAACCGGCGCAGTTCGAGGCGCTGGCCGGCGATCTCGGCATCGCGCCGGAGAGCGATGTCGTCGTCGTTCACGACGGCAACGACGCGACCAGCTTCGGCGCGGCCGCGCGCGTCTACTGGAGTTTCAAGGCCATGGGCCACGCGTCGATCGCGGTGCTCGACGGCGGCTATCGCGGCTGGACGGCCGACAAGGCCCGCAAGGTCGAGGCCGGCGCGAGCAGCCCGGCGCCCTCGATCTACGAGGCCAATCCGGTGCCGACGCTGCGGGCCTCGCTCGAAGACGTGCTGGCGGCGGAGAAATCCGGCGCGGTGCTGGTCGACTCGCGACCGGAAAGCTTCTTCACCGGGCTGGAAAAGCACAAGGCGGTCGCGGCCTTCGGCCATATCCCCGGCGCGATCAGCATTCCGCATTCGCGCGCCCTCGATGCCGACCACAAGCTCAAGCCGCGCGCCGAACTCGAAAAGGTCTATGCGCAGACCTCGCAGGCGCCCGTCACGATCGCCTATTGCAATACCGGGCACTGGGGCGCGACCGACTGGTTCGTGATGAGCGAGATCCTCGGCCAGAAGAACGCCAAGCTCTATGACGGCTCGATGCTGGAATACACGCTGGAGAAGAAGGGTTCGGTCGCCAATCCGCGCGCCGGTTCGGGCACCTGAGCCAGCGAACCAATCCCATCAGAATGACAAACCCGCCGTTTCCGGCGGGTTTTTTGTTTCGAGTCCGGGGTTGTCCGAAAGCCGGTTCTCAGAACGGAATATCGTCGTCGAAGTCGCTGCGGCCACCCCCGCCGCCGGCCGGGCGCGATCCACCGCCCCCACCCCCGCCGGAACGCGGCGCGGAGCCGCCGAAGCTGCCGCCGCCGGACATATCGTCGATCTCGCGGCCGCCGCCGCTGCTGTCGCGACTGTCGAGGATCGTCAGTTCACCCCGGAAGCGCTGAAGGACGATTTCGGTCGAGTAGCGCTTCTGGCCGTCCTTGTCCTGCCATTCGCGCGTCTGGAGCTGGCCCTCGACATAGACCTTGGAGCCCTTGCGCAGATATTGCTCGGCGACCTTGGCGAGGTTCTCGTTGAAGATCACCACCGAGTGCCACTCGGTCTTCTCGCGGCGCTCGCCGGACTGCTTGTCGCGCCAGGTTTCGCTGGTGGCGATGCGCAGGTTCACCACCGGATCGCCGTTGCCGAGGCGCCGCGTCTCGGGATCGCGCCCGAGATTGCCGACCAGAATGACCTTGTTGACGCTGCCTGCCATCGTTTCCACTCCAGAATTGTTCCGCGCACCATAGAGGCCGAGGCCGGGAAGGCACTAGGCCGGCATTTCTTGTCCACAGTTGAGTTCGCGCGAAGCCGATGTCCGCACAATACGCCGCTTACCGAAAATTAACCACATTGCGCCTAGCCTGATCCACTCGCGCCCTTTCCGTCCAAGAAGCGGATGGAGCCTGCGGCGCCAGCTCATCAAACGCCTTCGACACCGTCACCCGACGCAGAGCCCTGCTTTGCGCCGACCGAGCCTTCCTGGCCTTTTTCCGGCCGATCTGCGCTTGCGACACCGAGGAGAGAGACGATGAAGCGCATCCTGTTCCTGCTCGCCCTGCTGCCGGGCGCCGCGCTCGCCCATAGCTGGTACCCCTACGAATGCTGCTCCGACCGTGACTGCTTCCCCATGCCGGTCAGCGATGTGCGCATCACGCCGGCCGGTTATACGCTCGACGATGGCACGCTGATCGAATACCGCGAGGCGCGCCCCTCACCCGACGACAAGTTCCATATCTGCCGCCGACAGGACGGCAAGGGGCCGATCATTCGCCTCCACCAGAAGCCGGCCTGCTTCTGGGCGCCGATGGGCGCTTCGTGACGATTCCCGACTCCCCCTGACGGCTGCTGTCAGGGTGCAACTCGATGTTCTGTTTTTGTTCTAGACGGAGCGACGGTTTTCGTGCAAGTCTTTTCTGGAGGCTCAGGGCACGATTCCACCGATCCGCGCGGGAAGCGATTGAAGGAGGCGCGCCGGGCCCCTAGATTGAACGGAACCCGCCATTTCCGACCGGACGACCATGCCCAATGCCAAGACGGCCCGCGCGAAGAGCGGCGCCCCGAAAGACGAATCTGCGCGAATCGAGAGCCTGTTCGACGAGGCGGCGCTGCGGTTTCCCGGCCTGCGGGTGCTGAGCATCCGCGGCGCGCGCGAGCATAACCTCAAGAATGTCGATCTCGTCATCCCGCGCGACAAGCTGGTGGTGTTCACCGGGCTTTCGGGCTCCGGCAAGTCGTCGCTCGCCTTCGATACGATCTACGCCGAGGGGCAGCGGCGCTATGTCGAGAGCCTCTCGGCCTATGCGCGCCAGTTCCTGGAGATGATGCAGAAGCCGGATGTCGACCAGATCGACGGGCTCTCGCCGGCGATTTCGATCGAGCAGAAGACCACCTCGCGCAATCCGCGCTCGACCGTCGGCACGGTAACGGAAATCTACGACTACATGCGCCTCCTCTGGGCGCGTGTCGGCATCCCCTATTCGCCCGTGACCGGGCTGCCGATCGAGAGCCAGACCGTCAGCCAGATGGTCGATCGCGTGCTCGAATTGCCGGAGAAGACGCGCGGCTACCTGCTCGCACCGGTCATCCGCGGTCGCAAGGGCGAGTACAAGAAAGAACTCGCCGATTTTCTCAAGCGCGGCTACCAGCGTGCGAAGATCGATGGCCAGTTCTACGAGATTTCCGAGGCCCCTGCCCTCGACAAGAAGCTCAAGCACGATATCGACGTGGTGATCGATCGTATCGCGGTGCGGCCCGATATCGGCGCGCGGCTCGCGGAAGGCTTCGAGGCCGCGCTCGACATGGCGGACGGTATCGCCGTGCTGGAATTCGCCGACGAGAAGGACGCGAACGGCGAAGCGCGCCGCATGACATTCTCGTCGAAGTTCGCCTGCCCGGTTTCCGGCTTCACGATCGCCGAGATCGAACCGCGCCTGTTCTCCTTCAACAATCCGTTCGGCGCCTGCCCCACCTGCGGCGGCATCGGCCACGAGATGCGGATCGACGCCGATCTCATCGTGCCCGAGCCGAACCTCTCGCTCAAGAAAGGCGCCATTGCGCCCTGGGCGAAATCCTCCTCGCCCTACTACGGGCAGACGCTCGAAGCTCTTGCGGCCCACTACGGCTTCTCGATGACGAAGCCCTGGGCAGACCTGCCTGACAGCGCCAAGATGGTGATGCTCTATGGCTCCGGGCAGGAGCCGATCCGTTTCGCCTATAACGACGGCATGCGCGCCTACGAGGTGAAGAAGCCGTTCGAGGGCATCATCACCAATCTCGAACGGCGCTACAAGGAAACGGAGAGCGACTGGAGCCGCGACGAAATCTCGCGTTTCATGGGCGAGACGCCGTGCTCGGATTGCGGCGGGCACCGCCTCAAGCCGGAGGCGCTGGCGGTGAAGATCGGCGGCTGTCACATCGGCGAGGTCGCGGCGCTGTCGGTGAAGGACGCGGCGGTTTGGTATGAGGCGCTGCCCGGCAAGCTGACACCGAAGCAGAACGAGATCGCCGGCCGCGTGCTCAAGGAGATCCGCGACCGGTTGCGGTTCCTCAACGATGTCGGCCTCGAATACCTGACGCTCAGCCGCGGATCCGGCTCGCTCTCGGGCGGCGAGAGCCAGCGCATCCGCCTCGCCTCGCAGATCGGCTCGGGCCTCACAGGCGTGCTGTATGTTCTTGATGAGCCCTCTATCGGGCTCCACCAGCGTGACAACGAACGCCTGCTCGGCACGCTGAAGCGGCTGCGCGATCTCGGCAATTCGGTGATCGTCGTCGAGCATGACGAGGATGCCATCCGCGAGGCGGATTATGTGGTCGATATCGGCCCCGGCGCCGGCATCCACGGCGGCGAGATCATCGCGGTCGGAACGCCGGACGAGGTGATGGCCAATCCGAAATCGCTGACGGCGGATTACCTCATGGGCCGGAAATCCGTGATGGTGCCCAAAAAGCGCCGGGCGCCGCAGAAATCGCGGGTGCTCAAGCTTGTCGGCGCGCGCGGTAACAACCTCAAGGCCGTCGATGTCGAGATCCCGCTCGGGCTTTTTACCTGCGTCACCGGCGTTTCCGGCGGGGGCAAGTCGACGCTGGTGATCGAGACGCTCTACAAGGCCGCCGCGCGGCGCCTCAACGGCGCGATGGAGCACCCGGCGCCGTTCGACCGCATCGAAGGGCTCGAACTGCTCGATAAGGTGATCGACATCGACCAGTCGCCGATCGGTCGCACGCCGCGCTCGAATCCCGCGACCTATACGGGTGCGTTCACGCCGATCCGCGAGTGGTTCACCAACCTGCCCGAGGCGAAGGCGCGCGGCTATGGTCCGGGCCGCTTCTCGTTCAACGTCAAGGGCGGGCGTTGCGAGGCCTGCCAGGGCGACGGTGTCGTCAAGATCGAGATGCACTTCCTGCCCGATGTCTACGTGACCTGCGACGTCTGCAAGGGCAAGCGCTACGACCGCGAGACGCTGGAGGTGAAGTTCCGCGACAAATCCATCGCCGATGTGCTCGACATGAGCGTCGAGGAGGCGGCGACCCTGTTCAAGTCCGTGCCTTCGATCCGCGACAAGATGGAGACGCTGGCGCGCGTCGGCCTCGGCTATGTCAAGGTCGGTCAGCAGGCAACGACGCTCTCGGGCGGCGAGGCACAGCGCGTCAAGCTTTCCAAGGAACTCTCGCGCCGCTCGACCGGGCGCACGCTCTACATCCTCGACGAGCCGACCACCGGCCTGCATTTCCATGATGTCGCCAAGCTGATGGAAGTGCTGCACGAACTGGTCGATCAGGGCAACACGGTCGTGGTGATCGAGCACAACCTCGAAGTCATCAAGACGGCCGACTGGGTTGTCGATATGGGGCCCGAAGGCGGCGACGGCGGTGGCATGGTGGTGGCGCAGGGAACGCCCGAGGCCATCGCCAGAACGCCGGCGAGCCATACAGGGCGCTTCCTCGCCGAGGTGCTTGCCAGGCGGCCGGCCTCATCCTAGCTTCGCCGTCGGAGGGGATCGTTTTCGGAAGAAGGACTGGAAATGATTCTCATCGGGCAATTCGATTCTCCCTTTGTGCGCCGGGTCGGCATCACGCTGCGGCTCTACGATCTGCCGTTCGAGCACAGGCCGTGGTCCACCTTCGGCGACGCTGACAAGATCCGGCCCTACAATCCGCTCCTGCGCGTGCCGGTTCTGGTGCTGGGCGACGGCACGGCGCTGGTGGACAGCCAGGCGGTTCTCGATCATCTCGATCGGCTGGTCGCGCCGGAAAAGGCGCTGATGCCGCGCGAGGGTGCGAACCGCACCGCCGTGCAGCGCATTTGCGCGCTGGCGGCCGGTATCGGCGACAAGGCCGTCAGCCTTTTCTACGAGTTGCGGCTGCACGAACAGGTTTCGGACTTCTATGCCGCCCGCTGCCTGTCGCAGATCACGGAGACGCTGGCCCTTCTCGAGCGCGAGCGCCGCGCCACACCCTCTCGTTACTGGTTCGGCGAAATGATCAGCCAGGCCGATGTCACGATGGCCTGCATCCTGCGGCATCTCAACGAGGCGCATCCGGGGCTGGCGGACATGGCGGCGTTCCCATCCCTTGCGCGAGATATCAACGCCCTGGAATCCCTGGATATTTTCAAGGAAATCTCGCAGGCATTCATCCCGCCGGCGGCCTGAACAGCTTCAGAAATGTTAAAAATTTATCAACCGGTCATGCGATTTACGCATGGCTGGTGCCCGTATCGGCTCCAGCTCTGCCCATTTTTCGCCTTTGTTGCACTGCAAATAGCCTCCTGTGCACAGCAATAAGACAGCGTGCTGGCCAAGAGCCGCTGCCCGAGCTGCCCAGATTTCTTTCAGGAGACGACCATGTTCATCACCCACATCATCGCCCGCATCCAGGCTTGGCTGCGTTATCGCCGCAATGTCGAGGTTCTCTCGCAGCTCTCCGACCGCGAACTGGCCGACATCGGCCTCGATCGCGGCTCGATCGAGCACGCGGCGCGTCAGGTCATCGCGGCCTGAGTTCCGTTTCTAAACGCGCACCGGCGTTCTCCCTGCCGGTTCGTGATCCTGGCCCGCTTCGGCGGGCCTTTTTTTTGTGCGCTTGCGGCTCGCCTCGACGGATCAAATCCTGATATGAGGCCGGCATGACGAACAAATCCCCTTCTCCCATCCATGTCGTTGGCGGCGGCCTTGCCGGTTCCGAAGCCGCCTGGCAGATCGCCCGCGCCGGTGTCCCGGTTGTCCTCCACGAAATGCGCCCCGTGCGCATGACCGAAGCGCACAAGACGCAAGGGCTTGCGGAGCTGGTGTGTTCCAATTCCTTCCGCTCGGACGATTCCGATCTCAACGCGGTCGGCCTCATTCATCACGAGATGCGCCAGCTCGGTTCGATCGTGATGGCCTCGGCCGACAGTCATCAGGTCCCGGCCGGCTCCGCGCTGGCGGTCGACCGCGACGCGTTCTCGGGTGAGATCAGCGCGCGGCTCGAAGCGCATCCGCTGGTGACGATCGAGCGTGGCGAAATCGCCGGATTACCGCCGGCGGAATGGGACAGCGTCATCGTCGCGACCGGCCCCCTCACCTCGCCGGCGCTGGCCGAGGCGATTCGCGGGCTCACGGGCGAGGATTCGCTGGCTTTCTTCGACGCCATCGCGCCGATTGTCCATTTCGAGAGCATCGACATGGATGTCGCCTGGTTCCAGTCGCGCTACGACAAGGCCGGGCCCGGCGGCACGGGGGCGGATTACATCAATTGCCCGATGGACAAGGCGCAATATGACGCCTTCGTCGCCGCGTTGCTCGCAGGCGAGAAGACCGAATTCCGTGAGTGGGAGAAGGACACGCCTTATTTCGACGGCTGCCTGCCGATCGAGGTGATGGCCGAGCGCGGGCCCGAGACGCTGCGGCACGGGCCGATGAAGCCGGTTGGCCTCACCAACCCGCATGACCCGACCGTGAAGCCCCACGCCGTCGTCCAGCTCCGGCAGGACAACAAGCTCGGCACGCTCTACAACATGGTCGGCTTTCAGACGAAGCTGAAGTACGGGCCGCAGAGTGACATCTTCCGGATGATTCCGGGTCTTGCGAACGCGGAATTCGCCCGCCTCGGCGGCATCCACCGCAACACCTATCTCAATTCGCCGCGTCATCTCGACGGCGCCCTGCGCCTCAAGGCGATGCCGCGCCTGCGCTTCGCCGGGCAGGTCACGGGTTGCGAGGGCTATGTCGAAAGCGCGGCCGTCGGGCTGATGGCCGGGCGCTTCGCGGCGGCGGAGCGGCTGGGACGTATCCTGTCCGCGCCGCCGGCGGAAACGGCGCTCGGCGCGCTCATCAACCACATCACCGGCGGCCATATCGAGACCATCGACGCCGGCCCGCCGTCCTACCAGCCGATGAACATCAATTTCGGCCTGTTCCCGGTGATCGGCGAGGCGCCGCGCGATGCCAACGGCAAGCGCCTCAAGGGCAAGGAGAAGGCGGCGGCGCGCAAGCGGATGATCACCGCCCGCGCAAAGGCCGCGCTCGCCGGCTGGATGGAAGAAACGGAGGCCTGAACGGCCTCAGCGGCGCGCGCGCCAGGCGCTGCGGCCGAGAATGAACAGCCGGCGCAGCGATGAGATGTCGATGCGCGAGTGGAAGGGCTGGTAATCCGGCCGCTCCATCGCCTCGAGATAGGTCGGGCACAGACAAACGGGCAGGAACGCCGCACGGATGCGCGGATCGAGTTCGCCGATCCGGCCACGGACCTGGTCGAAATGCGCGCGTGCTCTCTCGCGCATCGCGGCGAGCACCGCGCGAAGGTTGTCGCTGTCCCTGCCCTCGTGGATGTCGTCGACATCGAGCCCGCAGGCGATCAGGGCCTCGTGTGGAATGTAGCATTGCTGCCGCCGGGCGTGGATCGGGAAGGCGCGCAGCAGCCCGGTGATCGCATAGGCGACGCCGGCATGGCCGCAGAGATCGGCGGAGCCGGCATCCTCTCCCTCGGCGAGGATGATGGTCGCGAGCCGGATCAGCGCCGACGAGGTCTCGCCGCAATAGCCTTCGAGGTCGAGCCAGGTCGGCATCGGATCGTCATAAAGGTCGAAGCTGCGCGCCTCGACGAGCGCCAGCAACGGTTCCGGCGGCAGGCGATAACGCAGCAGCGTATCCTTCAGCGCCAGCGCCACCGGATGCGTGCGGGCCTCCTCGCCGCGCCCCTGGCAGCAGAGCGCCTCGCGCCACCATTGATGGCGAATCTCGCCCGGCATCGGCTCCGAGACCAGTTCGCGGATGCGGGCGATTTCGGAATTGAACGCGAACAGCGCGAACAGGGCCGGCTGCAGCGCGCCGGGCGCGAACAGGCAGGCGGCATACCGGTCCGGGTCATGCTGGCGGACCGTCGCCTGACAGACCCTGTAGGCGCTGTCGAGGTCCGGGCGCGAAACCTGGGAGCAGGTTGCTTTCGACATGCGCTCAATGGACATGCGCTCAATGCACTCGTTCGGTGGTGGCTCCGCCGGAATATGGGGCGGCGCGCGCCGGAGGAAAGCATCCCGTGGCCATCAAATCCGACGTCGGAGAATCGACGTCAGATTGCCAGCAATGCCGCCGCGACCCGGCGGCCCTCGGAGAACATGACGTTATAGGTGCGTGCCGCGCTGGCCGTATCCATGATCTCGACATTGAGGCCGAGCTGGCGCAGCGCCCGGGCCACCGGCGCATCCGGCGGCAGCGCCTTCTCGCCCGAGCCGATCAGCAGCAGGTCGATCTGGCCGATCTCGACGATAACCGCCGTGAGCGAGGCGACGTCGATGCGCGTCGGCGCCGACACCGCCCAAGACTGAACGCCGGTCGGCATCGCGATCACCGAACCCTGATGGGACATGCCGGCAAAGCGGAAGCCGCCGTTGCCATAGGAATCGATCATGTGACCGCCGGCGACGAAACCCGAGCTGCGTTTCTTGCCTTCGTCGGCACCTGCCATCGGGTTACTCCTTCTTCGCGCCTTTGTCGTCGGTGGCACCGGAGGTATCGCCGACCCGGACCCCGAGGTAGATGAGAATCGGCGCGGCGATAAAGATCGACGAATAGGTGCCGATCACGACGCCGAACAGCATCGCAAGGCAGAAGCCGCGGATCACGTCGCCGCCGAAGATCGCCAGCGCGATCAGCGCGAGGATGGTCGTCACCGAGGTGATGACCGTGCGCGAAAGCGTCGAGTTCATCGAGAGGTCGAGAATCTCGTCGATGTGAATCTTCTTGTACTTGCGCAGCAGCTCGCGGACGCGGTCATAGACGACGACGGTGTCGTTGAGCGAATAGCCGATGATCGTCAGGATCGCGGCGATCGAGGTCTGGTCGAACTGGAGCTGGGTGACGGCGTAGAAACCGATCGTCAGCACGAGATCGTGCATGGTGGCGATGACCGCGCCGACCGCGAACTGCCATTCGTAGCGGAACCACAGGTAGATCAGGATCACGAGAATCGCGAGCAGCACGCCGATCGTGCCGTTCTGGACGAGTTCCTCGGAAACGCGCGGCCCGACCACCTCGACGCGGCGGAACTCGTATTTGTCGTCGAACACCGAACGCAGCTTGACCACGACTTCGGCCTGCGCCTTGTCGCCGCCGGGCTGCAACCCCACGCGCAGCAGCACCTCGCGCTTCGATCCGAATTCCTGCACCTCGATATCGCCGAGGCCCAGCTTGTCCGCGCTCGCACGGATGGCGCCGAGGTCAGCCTGCTCGGCCTTGGCCTGCAGCTCGACGACCGTGCCGCCCTTGAAGTCGATGCCGACGTTCATGCCGAGCCCGAGGAAGGCGACCACCGCGATGATGGAACAGAGCGCCGAAAACGGGAACGAGACCGCCCGGAACTTCATGAATCCGAAGCGTGTATTGTCCGGGATGAGGCGAAGAAGTTTCATTCGGTTTCCAGAACTTGATGCGGGCGGGCACGCCGCCCCTGTCTTCGGCGATCAGACGGGGTGATCTTCAGATGGGAACGGTCTTCGGACGGAACCAGCGATACCACGCCGCCACGATGACGCGGGTCAGCGTGAAGGCGGTGAAGATCGTGGTGACGATGCCGATGCAGAGCGTAACCGCGAAGCCCTTCACCGGCCCGGTGCCGATCAGGAACAGGATCGCGCCGGCGAGGAAGGTCGTGATGTTGGCGTCGAGGATCGTCGCCAGCGCGCGGCTGAAGCCGGCGTCCAGCGAGGAAATCGCCGAGCGGCCTGCCGCCTGCTCCTCGCGGATGCGCTCGTAGATCAGCACGTTCGAATCGACCGCCATCGCCATCGTCAGCACGATGCCGGCGATGCCGGGCAGCGTCAGCGTCGAGCCGAGCATCGACATCGAGGCAAAGATCAGGATCAGGTTCGCCGCGAGCGCGATCAGCGCGATGATGCCGAGGACACCATAGGTGGCTGCGGTGAAGACGATGATGGCGATCGAGGAGACATAGGCCGCGACCTTGGCCGCCGCGATCGAATCCGCGCCGAGGCCGGGGCCGACGGTGCGTTCCTCGACCGGTGTGAACGCCGCCGGCAGCGCGCCTGAACGCAGCAGCACGGCGAGCCGGTTCGCCGCCTCGACCGTGAAGCGGCCGGAAATCTGCCCCTGCCCCTGCGTGATCGGCGAGATGATGCGCGGTGCCGAAACCACCTTGTTGTCGAGGATGATCGCGAAAGGCTTGCCGACGTTCTCGGTTGTCACCTTGGCGAAGGCCTGCGCGCCCTTCACGTTGAAGCGGAAATTGACGACCGGTTCGGAATTGCGCTGGTCGAAGCCCGGTTCGGCGGAGGTAAGGTCCTCGCCACGCACCAGCACGCGCCGCTCCACCTGGATCGTGCCGCCGCCCTGATCAAGAAACGGCAGCGTCTCGATCTCGTTGGGGGCCGCGCCGGGCTCGGCGACCATGCGGAATTCGAGCTTGCCGGGCTGGAGAACGTCGGTGATTTCCTTGGAGTTTTTCGCGCCCGGCACCTGGACGACGATACGGTCGAGGCCCTGACGCTGGATCGAGGGCTCCTTCACGCCGTCCGGGTCGATACGCTTGCGGAAAATCTCGATCGACTGGTCGACCGCACGGCGGATGCGCTCGTTGATCTCGGCGTCCGTGATGGCGATCTGGATCAGGCCGTCGCCGAGGTCGACGACTTCGAGGCTGCGCTGCCCGGTATTGCCGATGACGGCGTTGGTGACCGGCAACGCCAGTTCCTGAAGCTTGGGGAATACCTTGGCGCGCTGCTCGGCATCGGCGATGCGCAGGCTGACACCGCGCGTCTGCGCGACGATGCCGCCGGTCGGCGGCACGCGCTCGGTGCGCAGCACGCGGCGCACGTCTTCCTGCAACTGCTTGACAAGATCGCGCGTCACGCCCGGCCGGTCGGCCTCCAGCATCACATGCACGCCGCCCTGAAGGTCGAGCCCGAGCTTGACGGCGTTCTTCGGCACGAGGAACGACGGCAGATAATTGCCGACTGCCTTCATCGCCTCCTGCCCGAAGATCGAGGGCAAGGTATAATAGACGCCGAGGAACAGCGTCAGGGCGATGAGCGCGGATTTGAAGCCCGATTGCTTGAACATATCCCCTCGCGCCGGCGGGTCCGGCGGTGACCTGTTGGAACGCGAAACGCGATGCGAACGGCGTGAGAGCCGGCTCAGCCTTCGGTCTTGGCCGGCTCGGTCTTGCTGCGGACTTCGGCGATCATGCCGCGAACAAGGCGGACGCGGACGTTATCCGCGATCTCGACCTCGACCTCGGCATCGTCGACCACCTTGGTGACCTTGCCGATCATGCCGCTGTTCATCACGATCACGTCGCCCCGGCGCACGTTCTTGACCATCTCCTGATGGGCCTTGGCGCGCTTCTGCTGCGGACGGATCAGCAGGAAATACATGATGATCAGCACGAAGACAAACGGCAGCAACTGCATGAACATGTCGTTCGCGCCTGGCGTCGCGGCGGCCTGGGCAAAGGCAGGGGTAATGAACAAAGGCTCACTCCGATATTGGGGCGCAACCTCGCCACGCCCGTCCAAACTCGCGCGGAATATAGTGAGGGAAACGGCAAACGCAATTGTTCCGTGGCGGATTGGAGCGAAGATCGGCATTTCCGGAGCATTTGCCGGCCCGGGAAACGCGCCAAGCCGCTGGCTTTCGCTGGCGCGGCAGGGTAACCGAGGGTAACTCTTTCGCCCTCCCCGCCTTCTTTCCCATGTACGAACCGATGCAGTCCGACCTAACCTCCCTCACCGCCCTCCTCACCCGCATCGCCGAATCGCTCGAGCGGATCGCACCGCCAGCCCCGCCGGCACCGGATTTCGCGGCCGCCGACGGCTTTCTCTGGCACGCGGCGGAAGACAGCCGCGCGAGTGGCTGGCTGCAACCCGTGCCGCGTATCAACCGCATCCCGCTCGGACTGCTCAAGGGGATCGACCATGTCCGCGATATTCTGGTCGAGAACACGCGCCGGTTCGCGGAAGGCCATTCGGCCAACAACGTGCTGCTGTGGGGCGCGCGCGGCATGGGCAAGTCGAGCCTCGTCAAATCCGCTCATGCCGAGATGATCGCTGCCGGCTTTCCGCTCAAGCTGATCGAACTGCATCGCGAAGATATCGAAAGCCTGCCGGCGCTGATGAACATCCTGCGCCCGGCGCCGTTCCGCTTCATCCTCTTTTGCGACGATCTTTCGTTCGATGCTGGCGAGAACTCCTACAAGTCGCTCAAGGCGGTGCTCGACGGCGGCATCGAGGGACGGCCGGACAACGTGCTGTTCTACGCAACCTCCAACCGCCGCCACCTCCTGCCGCGCGACATGATGGAGAACGAGCGCTCGACGGCCATCAATCCGGGCGAGGCGGTGGAGGAGAAGGTCTCGCTATCGGACCGTTTCGGCCTCTGGCTCGGCGTCCACAAGTGCAGCCAGGACGATTATCTCGCGATGATCGACGCTTATGCCGCGCATTTCGGGTTGGAATACCCGACAGACCAGCTCCACCACGAGGCGCTCGAATGGTCGACGACGCGCGGCTCGCGCGCCGGCCGCGTCGCCTGGCAATACGTCAATGATCTCGCGGGACGGCTCGGGAAGCGGATCGGATGAGGCTCATGGGCTCGCCATGAGCCATGCGGAGAAGAGGCTGACCACCATCAGCGGCACGAGTTCGAGGCCACGTCCGGACTGATAAAAGCCGTTCGACGGCAGCTTCCCCCGCGCGAAGCGGGAATAATACCGCACGGCCAGATGTCCGCCGAACGACAGCAAGGCAGCCGCTCCGTCTCGGCCCGAGAGTACTGTGAAACCGGCCGCCACCGCGATCGCGCCGGTCAGGACCATCTCCAGCCGGCGAAGGTCGAGAGATTTCCTGTATTGCATGGCACGGCAGCACCCCGCGCCGATGCAGGCCTGCTTGACGATGACATAAGCGACATTCAGTGCCAGCCCCGAAGCGGCCGCAAACCGAGCGGCAAGCGGCGGATCTGCGGAGAGGACCGCGATCACACCTGCTGTCGCCAGCGCGACGGAGGCCGCCGCACCGGACCATGCGGCAGAAGCATTTTGACGCCACGGAACAAGAAAGGTTGCCAGAACGATCCGGTATCCTGTCCCGAGCAGAAAGAAAAAGCCGTAAAGAACGGCCAATCCGACCGCTCTCAGCCAGTAACTGCCGCCGGCCCCGCCTGCGATGAGCAGGCCGAAGATGACCGATGCGCTGACTGCCGCCCCGATTCTGGTCAGAAAGATGCTCGACTTGGTCATCGGCGTTGATGATCTGCGCGGATGTCAACTCTTGCAAAGTATCCGCAAAGCCTCTCAGCGCTTTGACGCCGGTCAACGACTTGTCTCCAGAGCGTGCGAGCATTCACAAACTGCGGCGGGCAAGGAGGATGTCATGCGCGAGCCGAAAAAGTCAGAAACAGTCCAGAGATCCCGCCTGACGCTCTTGCTCGGTTTATCTGCTGCAGCAGGGTCCGGTGCCTGTGGCGGGCCGCCAGGCTTCAATTCTCCCGAGGTCAAGGGGCCGCAAAGCCCACAGTCCGGTCGCCAGACCGCTCCTGGCCGGGATCCGGGAGGCACCAGTCAAGCCGGTGGCGATGGCGGCCACTAAGAAAAACCCCGCCGCCCCTTTCTTTGGAGGCGACGGGGCTCTGGCAACCCGGTCCAAGGTCTCGCGAGAACCGGGTTGATGGCGCTAGAGCGCTTTCGGTGAATTCGTATTCACCTCCCTCGCTCTGTGTTTTTGTTTCCACGCATTTTCTTCACGCGAACCGGTATCCACTTCGCTTGAAAATGCTCCAGCGATTACTCGCCGAGATATTTCGAGGGATCGACCGGGGTCGAACCCTTGCGGATTTCGAAGTGGAGCTGAGGCGCCGTCACGTTGCCGGTCGCGCCCGATTTGGCGATGACCTGCCCGCGCTTGACGTTTTCGCCGCGCTTGACGCTCAGCTCGCCGTTGTGGGCGTAGACCGAGACATAGCCGTTCGGGTGGCGGATCAGCACCAGCTTGCCATAGCCCTTGAGCGCGTCGTCGGCGTGGACGACCGTGCCGCCTTCCGCCGCACGGACGGGCGTACCCTCGGGGAGTGCGATGTTGATGCCGTCGTTGGCGCCACCGGTGCCGCGCGCGCCGAAACCGGAGATGACGCGGCCCTTTGCTGGCCAGCGGAACTGGTCGTCGTTGGCCTGCGGCTGCTTGATCTCGGGCTGCCGGGGCTCTGCCTGAGGCATCGGCTGCGCCGCAAAGGAATTCGATTTCAGATCGGCCTTCGGCTCGGGCAGCGAAGCCGTCGTGATGTTGTCATCGGCCTTCTTCTTGCGGGCCGCCGCGATTTTCGCAGCCTTGGCGGCCTGAGCCTCCTCCAGGGCTTTCTTCTTTTCGGCGAGCTTGATGGCCTCGGCCTTCTTCTTCTCGGCAAGCTTGATCTCGGCCTTGGCGGCTTCAGCCTTCTTTTTCGCGGCGTCGGCCTTCGTCTCGGCCTCCGTCTTGCCGCTGCGAATCTCGCGCAATTTCTGGGCGGCGCGCTTCTCCGCATCGGAGACCGGCTGGGGCGCGACATTGCGCGCGGCCGGGCCGGCAGCGACCTTGAGCGGCTGGACATTCCGCGGCGGAACCGGGGCAAGGGCGGAAGCCGACCGGGCGCTCGCCGCCGGCAGGGGCTGCGGGGCTCGGCTGATGACCGCCGTCGCCTGCGGGGACGCGACGTGCGACGCGGCGACCTTGCCCGGCGCATTGGAACCGGAGACGGCGTTGTAGGCCGGGATCATGATCTGCTGGCCGGGGCGCGCCTGCTGGACGCTCGACAGGCCGTTGACGGCCATGATGGCGCTGACCGGCACGTTGTAGCGCTGCGCCAGCGTGTTGACGCTTTCGCCTTGCTGGAGTGTCACGGGCGTGCCGCCGACGGCGGACCAGCCGGTTGTGGCGCCCGCGACGCCGCCGGTTGCCGGGCGCGGACTGGCGACGAGTGCGGGATAATTCGCCGCCGCGACGCCGGATTTGACCGAGCCCGTCGTCAGGCTGGCATTCGGGTTCAGACCCTGGACCTGACCGGGCGGCGGCAGAGGCTGCGACGATGCCGTGCTCTGCGGCATCGGCTGGAAGGATTTCGGCGCCGGAGCCGGCGCACGGTTGCGGTTGATCGAGTTCGTCGAGGCCGGATCGAACGAGGTCCGCGAGTTGAACGGATTCTGGAACGGATCGTCGTTGAACCGCGCGACATCGGAGGAGCAGGCCCCGAGCAAGGCCGCCGCCATGACACTCGCCAGAAGCTGCGGCTTTACGGCACCCATCTTGAACTTACGCATTACTCGACCCACGCGGTAACCATCAAAAGCGACGGATCGGAGTAAACACGGATTCAGCTTAAGGTCGGGTTGAGAGCCACGGTTAAGAGACTCTGAACGAGCGTTTTCTGCCTGCTTCGCCTCAGAGAAATGCCGGCAGGCCGTTCCGCATCAGGCCGAGGCGCGACGGGCCGCAATCGGTCGCTTCCGGGTGGCCGGTCAGGTCCTTTTTCCAGAGGAAAAGGCGGGTTTCGAGGCCGCGCCGCCGGTGCGCGAGCATCACGGCGTTCGTTGTCAGGCGGTCGACGAGGTGTTGCGGAACGCTTTCGAGCGCGCCGTTGACGATGATGCGGTCGAAGCCCTCGCCCCTCTCCTGCCGGGCAAGCCCGTCGCCCAGCAGCGGGATGACTTCGGCGATTCCCGTTTCGCGGAAGGCCGATTCCGCGCGGCGTAGCAGTGTCCGGTAGCGCTCGTAGGTGGTGACGCGCGCGCCGAGCCGCGCCATCAGCGCAGCCAGAAAGCCCGAGCCGGTGCCGATCTCGAGCACGCGCTGGCCGGGGCGGATATCGAGCAGCACAAGATGCCGCGCGAGCGTGAAGGGATCGGTCGCCTCCTCGCCGCACGGCAGGGGCATCGCCACCGGCGAATAGAGTTGGGCGGGCGAGAACCCCGGCAGGAAGGCGGCGCGCGGCAGGCGCTCGAAAGCGTTCAACAATGCCGGATCGGTCAACCCGCGCGAGCGCAGGTCGAGGATGAAGCGCGCCAGCGCCGTATCGTCGGCCAGCGAGGATTCGGAAGGCCTCGCTCCGGCATGCGTGGCGCCGCCCCCGCCGCCCATCAGCCGCCCAGGGCTTCGGCGAAGCGGGTGACGCCCGGCAGATCGGTGAGATCGAGCCTGAGCGGCGTGATCGAGATCTTGCGGTCGGCAAGTGCGTGCAGGTCGGTACCTTCGGCCGGTGTGATCTTGCCGCGCGCGAAAGCGAGCCAGTAGTAGGGGTTGCCGCGCCCGTCGTGGCGCTTGTCGACGTCGAGCAACGCCTGATTGCGCTGGCCCTGCACCGAAACCGCGATGCCGGCGATATCGCCCGGCGCGCAGGCGGGGAAGTTCACGTTGACGAGCTGCCCCGGCTCGATGCCGATGGCGAGCACCTTGCGGATGATCTCGGCGCCGTGGCCCTCGGCGCAGGACCAGTCGATGTTCTCGCGATCGCCGAAACCATAGGCCTGGCTGAGCGCGATCGACTTCACGCCGAGAATGGTGCCTTCCATCGCCGCGGCGATGGTGCCGGAATAGGTGACGTCCTCGGCGACGTTCTGGCCGCGATTGACGCCGGAAAGCACGAGATCGGGCCGCTTGTCGCGCAGGATGTGCTTGATGCCCATGATCACGCAATCGGTCGGCGTGCCCTTGACCGCGAAGTGGTTCGGCGAAATCTCGCGCAGGCGCAGCGGATCGTTGAGCGAGAGCGAATGCGACACGCCCGACTGGTCGCTCTCCGGCGCGACGATGTAGACATCGTCGGAAAGCTGGCGGGCGATCGCCTCAAGGACCTTGAGCCCCGGCGCGTGAATGCCGTCGTCATTCGTGACCAAAATCCGCATCAGGCTTTCTCGATCTTCTTGAGGCCGCCCATGTAGGGCTGAAGCACGTCCGGCACGGTGATCGTGCCGTTGGCGTTCTGGTAGTTCTCCATCACCGCGATAAGGCAGCGGCCGACCGCGACGCCCGAGCCGTTGAGCGTGTGGACGAAGCGCGTCGCCTTCTCGCCGGGTGATTTGAAGCGCGCGTCCATGCGCCGCGCCTGGAAATCGCCGCAGACCGAGCAGGAGGAAATCTCGCGATAGGTGTTCTGGCCCGGCAGCCAGACCTCGATGTCATAGGTCTTCTGGCTGGCGAAGCCCATATCGCCGGTGCACAGCGTCATGGTGCGGAAACGGAGGTCGAGCTTCTTCAGCACGGTTTCGGCGCAGGTCACCATGCGCTCGTGCTCGTCGCGCGAGGTTTCCGGCGTCGTGATCGAGACCAGCTCGACCTTGTTGAACTGGTGCTGGCGCAGCATCCCGCGCGTATCCCGCCCCGCCGAGCCCGCCTCGGCGCGGAAGCACGGCGTCAGCGCGGTAAAGCGCAGCGGGAGTTCTTCCTCCGAGAGGATTTTCTCGCGGACGAGGTTCGTCAGCGGCACTTCAGCGGTAGGGACGAGCCATAAATCCGTGCGTTCTGCTTTCTTGAATTCGCGCCTGAATACACCGAACAGTTCGTCAAAGGTTCCTGTCGGCTCACCCGTAGACTCAAAATGAGCACGTGTGTTCTCATCGGCTAGCCGTTCTTGCTCTTCACGAGTGGACAGGCGGCTAGCCATGAACTGGTCTTCGCGGAACTTCGGCAGTTGCGCCGTGCCGAACATCGCCTCGTCTTTGACCAGAATGGGCGGGTTGACCTCGGTGTAGTCATGCTCGGTGGTGTGGAGGTCGAGCATGAACTGGCCGAGCGCGCGTTCGAGCCGCGCCAGCCCGCGCTGGAGCACCACGAAACGGCTGCCGGAGAGCTTCGCCGCCGTCTCGAAATCCATCATCCCGAGCGCTTCGCCGAGTTCGTAATGCTCCTTCGGTGCGTTGGTATCGAGCTTCGGCTTGTCGCCGTGGCGGCGATATTCGACGTTGCCGTGCTCGTCCGCGCCTTCCGGCACCTCGTCGAACGGCACGTTGGGAATGCCGGAGAGAATGTCACGGATCTTCGCCTCGAACCCCGCCGTCTCGGCTTCGAGCGTGGCGAGACGCTCCTTGCTGCTCGCGACTTCCTTCTTGAGCAATTCGGCCTTCGCCATGTCCTTCTGCGCCATCGCCTGCCCGATTTCCTTGGAAGCAGCGTTGCGGCGGGCGAGCAGCGTTTCCATCTCGGTGCGGGCGGCGCGCGAGGTCGCGTCGAGCGCGACGATCTCATCGACCTTGGCCGCTTCTTCCGGCTTGCCGCGGCGGAGCATGGCCGCTTTCAGGGTCTCGGGATTGGCTCTCAGGGCGCGGATATCGTGCATTTCAGGCTCGCGAATCGGCAGACAACAGCCTCATCGTCATGGCCGGTTTAGGTCCGGCCATCCACGACTTTCTGTTTGTCGAAAGGCTATACAGGTTGGGCATGACCGGGCCAAGCCCGGCTCAACCCGGTCCCTTGCAAGGAGCAAGTCACGCAGCGGCGTCTTCCGCCTCGCGCTTCGCCTTCTGCTTCTTTTCCACGACCGAGACCGCGAGGATCGAGAGTTCGTAGAGCGCCAGCGTCGGCAGCGCGAGCATGAACTGGCTCTGGATATCCGGCGGCGTCAGGATCGCCGCCGCGATGAACACCAGCACGATCGCATAACGACGCTTGTCGCGCAGGAACTGCGCGTCGATGAGACCGATGCGGGCGAGCAGCGTCAGCACCACCGGAAGCTGGAAGGTGATGCCGAAGGCGAAAACCAGCGTCATGATCAGCGAGAGATAATCGTCCACCTTGCCGAGATAGGTGATGGCGGCCTGCCCTTCGCTCGCGCCCTGCTGCATGGCGAGCGCGAAGCGCATCAGCGCCGGCATCGCCACGCCCATGACGACCGCCGCGCCAAGCAGGAAGAAGATCGGCGTTGCGATCAGATAGGGCCGGAAGGCATCGCGCTCGTCCTTGTAGAGGCCGGGGGCGACGAACTTGTAGACCTGCGTCGCGATCACCGGAAAGGCGAGGAACGCGCCGCCGAACACGGCCAGCTTCAACTGCACGAAGAAATATTCGAGCGGGTGGGTGTAGATCAGCGGCGCCTTCTCCGGCCCGCCCGCCGCCCAGACATAGGGCCAGGTCAGGATTGCGTAGATCGGCTTGGCGATCGCGAAACAGCCGATCGTCATCACGAGGAAGGCGATCATCGCCTTGATGATGCGCGAGCGCAGTTCGGTGAGGTGTTCGATCAGCGGGGCGCGCGAAGCCTCGATCTCGTCGTGCCCGTCCTTGTTGCCGGTGATCGAACCGGCGGCCTTCACGTTGGTGTCGAGATCGCTCATGCGTCGTCCCCGGCCTTTTCGGACTTTTTCTTGCGAGTCCGGGGTTTGGGAGCCGGTGCGGCTTCGGCGGCGATCTCGGCTTCCATCGCTTTAGCGTCCGCCTCGATGGCGGCGACCTTCTCTTCCGTGGCGGTGGACGAGGCCTCGTCACGAATGCTCGCGACGGACGAGTCGAGATCCGATTTCACCTCGTCGAACGGCTTCGTCGCCTCGCTCATCGCCGAACTTGCGGAGTTCGCGGCGTCGTCGAAGGTCTTCTTGACCTCGTGCAGATCGGCCTCGCGCATCGCGTCGTCGAACTGGGCGCGGAACTCGCCCGCCATCGTCCGCAGCTTGCCGACGGCGCGCCCCACCGAGCGGATCACGCCCGGCAGTTCCTTCGGGCCGATCACCACCAGCGCGACAACGCCGACAACGACCAGTTCGCTCCAGCCGACATCAAACATGACGGGACGTCACCTTTCGGCCCGGCAGCGCGGCGCGGGCCCCTCAACAGCCGGAATCAGCCGATCTTCTGTTCGGTCTTGACGGCTTCGCCCGCTTTGGCGTCGAGTTCCTTCTTGACCTCGTCGACCTTCGCGGTTTCCTCGTCCTTCATGCCGGCCTTGAACGACTTGATGCCCTTGGCGACGTCGCCCATCAGTTCCGGAATCTTGCCGCGGCCGAACAGCAGCAGAACGATCACTGCCACCACCAGCCAATGCCAGATGCTCATGCTGCCCATTGTACGCCTCCACGCCGTCCAGAAATATGCGGGAACCCACCTGCCCCGCCTCGATTTTCGGTGGCGAACCTAGGGGCTATTCGCGTCAAAAACAAGGACTTCAAAACACAAGGACGTCATCGTTGCGGATATCGACGCCGATATCGTTACCGGGCCGGACGGCACCGATATCCTGCACGCGGGCCCGCATCGGCCTGTCGAGCCCCTGCACCGCGAGATCGACGATCTCGACCTCGCCGACGAAACGGCGCGACAGAATGCGCCCCGGCAGGCAGAAGCCGGCCGGCTTCAGCCGGATCGACTGCGGACGGATCGCGACGGTCGCCCGCTCGCCGTCCGCCTTGCCGGGCGCCGGGAAGGTGCCGACAGGCGTTTCGACGCGGCCGCCCTTCACACGGGCCTCGATCTCGTTGAGATCACAGAAGAACCGCGCGGCCTCCAGATCCACCGGCCGGTTGTAGATATCGCGGCTGGCGCCGATCTGCACGAGGCGGCCGTCGCGCATCAGGGCGATGCGGTCGGCGATGCGCATCGCCTCTTCGGGGTCATGTGTGACGATCAGTGCCGTCGCGCCGGTCTCGCGCAGGACGGCGACGGTTTCCTCACGAACCTGATCGCGCATCCGCCGGTCGAGGTTGGAAAAAGGCTCATCCATCAGCAGCACGCGCGGTCGCGGCACCACCGCCCGCGCCAGCGCCACGCGCTGCTGCTCGCCACCCGAAAGTTCGTGCGGCAGCGCCCGCATGCGCTCGCCCAGGCCGACGCGGCGCAGGGCCGAATCGGCGATCGACAACGCCTCGCGCTTCGAGAGGTCCGACAGGCCGAATTTCGCGTTGCCGAGCGCATCGAGATGCGGAAACAGCGCGTAATCCTGAAACACCAAGCCGATGCCGCGATCTTCTGGCTCGACGAAGCGGTTCGGCCCGGCGATCTCCTTGCCGTCGAGCAGGATACGGCCCTCGTCCGGCACCTCGATGCCGGCCGCCAGCCGAAGCAAGGTCGATTTGCCGCAGCCGGAGGCGCCGAGCAGGCAGATCACCTCGCCGTTGCCGGCGGTGAAGCTCACGCCCGAAACCGCATGCTTGCCGTCGAAAGCGCGCGTGACGTTCTCGAAAGTCAGCGACGCGGGGATGACGGCGGAGGCCCGAAGCCGGCGACGGCCGGAATCAGCGTCGGCCATCCCCATCCTCCGGTTTGTCGTCTCCGCCTTCAGGGTCGAGCGGGGCCTCGCCGGCCTGCTCCTCCAGCCGCTCGTCGATCATGATGTCGAAGAGGTCCGGCTCCAGGGCGTCCTCGTCCTCGCGCAAGCCGGCATCGTCGCTCGGCAACGGCAGGCCGAGCCCGGCGGGCACCTGCCCTTCGACCAGCCCCGCCGCCGCGATCTCGTCGAGGCCCGGCAGGTCGGATATGCGATCGAGCCCGAACTGGATCAGGAAGGTTTCCGTCGTGCCGAAGGTCACCGGCCGGCCCGGCGTGCGACGGCGACCGCGCATGCGGATGAAACCGGCCTCCAGCAGCGTATCGAGCGTGCCCTTGTGGGTGGAAACGCCGCGCAGTGCCTCGATCTCGGCGCGCGTCACCGGCTGGTGGTAGGCGATGATCGAGAGCGTTTCGAGCGCGGCGCGGCCGAGTTTGCGCGCCTCCTCGCTCTCCTTGCGCAGGAGATAGCCGAGGTCCGGCGCGGTGCGGAACATCCACTTGCCGGAAAGCCGCATCAGGTTGACCCCGCGCGGCCGGTAGAGCCGTTCGAGCTCGCCGAGAACGGCCTCGACCGCGACGCCCTGCGGCATCATGCGGGCGATATCCTCGGCCGCGAGCGGTTCGGCGGAGGCGAACAGCAACGCCTCGGCCACGCGCACGCCATGCGCGAACCGGCGTTCCGCCTCGTCGTTCTCCTCGGTGACCGCGCGCATCGTTGTGATCATGCCGCCCCTTTAGCGCTCCCCGCGCGGCGAAGATAGAGCGGCGCGAACGGCTCCTGCTGCTTGAGTTCGAGCTGACCTTCGCGCGCAAGTTCCAATGCGGCGACAAAGGACGAGGCCGTCGTGCTGCGCGCCTCCTCCCCGCCGGGGCGGATCGCGGCCAGCAGCACCTCGAGCGGGCACCATTCCGCCAGCGGGCCGATCAGCCGTTCGAGAATCGCCCGTGCCTCCGGGATCGAGAGCGTCCGCCGCGTGGCAACGCGGTAGCGGGCGCGGACCTGCGCGATGCGCCGCTCGGCATAGGCCGCGACCAGTTCCGTGAGGCTGACTTCCCACGCCTGCCGGCGTTCGATGACGATGGTTTCGCCGAGGCCGCGCGGATAGCTCTCGCGGTTTTCCGCCAGACGTTCGCCCAGTAACTGCCCGGCCTTGCGGATCACCTCCAGCCGCGCGAGCCGGGCCGCGAGGTCCTCGATCATCGCCTCGGCTTCCGGCGCGGTGTCGTTTTCCTTCTTCGGCAACAGCAGGCGCGACTTGAGATAGGCAAGCCAGGCCGCCATCACGAGATAATCGCCGGCGATTTCAAGCCGCAGCGCCTGCGCTTTTGCAATGAAGGCAAGATATTGCTCGGCGATGGCCAGAATGGAGATCGACTTGAGGTCGAGCTTCTCGCGCCGGGCGAGATCGAGCATCAGGTCGAGCGGGCCTTCGAAGCCGTCAAGATCGACGACGAGCCGCTCCGCGCCCTCAAGGGCGTCGGCGTCGAATTCCTGTTCGGTCGCGGGATGGTCCATCCGGCTCATGCCGGAAAGATCGGGCTTTCATGCCCCCGTTGCAAGGAGTTCGGCGAGGCGAGCCTCGGCTTGTCCCCGGTCAAATGGCGCGGCTGGCGGGTTCAACCCGGCCAGCACGGTCTTGAGACGGCGCGACGCCTCGGGCGAAATCGCCGGGCATCCGGCGGCGATCGGTTCCATCTCGTCCATCTCGCCGTTGCAGTGGAGGACGAGATCGCAGCCTTCGGCCAGAACCGCCACGCGGCGATCGGCGAACGAGCCGGAAAGCGCCTTCATCGACAGATCGTCCGACATCAGGAGGCCGTCAAACCCCATCTGCCCGCGGATGACATCGCGGATCACGGCTTTCGAGGTGGTCGCCGGGAAGTCGGCGTCGTAGGCGGTGTAGATCACATGCGCCGTCATCGCGAGCGGCAGGTCGCCGAGCGCTCGGAACGGCGGGAAATCGTGGGCTTCGAGTGCGTAGCGGCTCGCTTCCACCACCGGCAGCGCAAGATGCGAATCCGCCATCGCGCGGCCGTGGCCGGGGATATGCTTGATGATCGGCAGCACGCCGCCCTCGATCAGCCCCTGCGCGGCGGCGCGACCGAGCGCCATCACCGAGGTCGGGTCCATGCCGTAGGCACGGTCGCCGATGATGTTGTTTGCGCCGGGAACCGGCACGTCGAGCACCGGCAGGCAATCGACGTTGATGCCGAGCGCGAGGAGATCGTCGGCGATGAGGCGGGCGCCGAGAAAGGCGGCCTCGCCTGCGAGATCGGGGTCGATCGGCCAGAGACGTCCGTAATCGGCGCCGGCCGGGTATTTCCGCCAGTGCGGCGGTCGAAGGCGCGCGACGCGACCGCCCTCCTGATCGATCAGCACCAGCGCATCCGGGTTGTCGGCCGCGCGCTTCATCTGATCAACGAGCGCCCTCACCTGATCGGGCGTCTCGACATTGCGCCGGAACAGGATGAAACCGGCCGGCCGGTGCTCGGCGAAGAAGGCGCTCTCGGCGTTCGAGAGCTGGAGCCCCTTCGCCCCGAAGATGATCGGCTTCATGCGGCTCCGGTTCCTCGCGTCGCTTACTGTCGCGTCACGAAGCAGCCGCCGCCGGCCGCCTTGACCTTCTGGCACGCGGCGCCGGCGCCCGCCTGATCGAACCCGGTGACGCGGACGCGATAGACGGTCTTGCCGTTCGCCTCGCCACTGACGACGACCGGCGAGCGCGCGCCGATCGCGGATGCGTAGCGGCTCTTGAGCTGGCCAGCGGCGCTTTTGGCGTCGGCTTCCGTCGGCCGCGAGGCGAGCTGAATGGCCCAGCCGGACCCGCCCGAGGCGGCGGGGCGGGTGCGGGCCGGCGTTGCGGCGGGCGACAGCGAGAGCGGTGCATTCGCCGTGCGGCGCGGTTCCGTCTTCGGCGCCGGCGGCGGGACACGGACGGGCGCCGGTGCAGCCGGTGTCGTCTCGGCGCGCGGCGTGGAATTCGCGGTCACCGGGCGGGATTCGACCTTGACCGGAGCATCGGGCGTCGCCGCGCGCTGCGGCGGCAAAGGCGCCGGAACGGGGGTCGGGGTGGGCGCGCTGGTGGTCGGCACGGCAATGGCCGGCGCGGAGACCGTTGGAACCGGCGCCGCCGGCGCGCTTGCCACGGAAGGCGCTGCTCCGGCCGAGGCGGGCGCACCCGGAATCGGGATGCGGACAGATGTCACGCGGCGCGGTTCTACACCGGGGCCGGTGGCGCCCGGCTGCGGCTCGCTAGCCGGCGCGGTCCGCGCGGCATCGGCCGCCGGCGCGCCGGACTGATAGGGGTTGGGCGCAACGACACGGACCGGATCCCGCTTCGTCACCTGATTGAGGTCGAGCGGCTGCTCGGTGTTGTTGATCACCTGTGCGGGCTTGACCTCGGTTCGTGTCCGGGTGTTGAGCACTTCCGCGTTCTGGTTCGGGATTTCGGTGCCGCCCGGATTGGCGGGTTTTTCCTTGGCCGGCTGGGTCTTGGCCGCGATCACCGGCACGTCGCCGGATTTCGAGACCTTGGAGCCCGAAGAGAACAGGAAGCTCCCCGCCACGACGGCGAGGCCGGCGGCGGCGATGCCGCTCATGGCCAGGAAGATGCCTTTGGACCGGCCGACATTGCGCACGGTGCCGGCCCGGGCCGCGCCGGCGGCGGCCTCCTGGGCAAGCCGCTCTTCCGTGGCTTTCAACGAGGCTTCCGCCGGGCTGATGACGGGTTCTTCCGGCGGTTCGTAGGCTTGATGCTGCCAGTTCTCCATCGACGCGGCCGGCTCGTAACCGGCCGGCTCGTAACCCGCCGGATCCGGCGCGTAGGCGGGCTGCGCAGCGGGTGGTGGCGGCAATTCGGCCTGCGCCGCTTCTGCAGGATAGGCAGGACGCAGGTCCTCGACCGGCGGATCGTAAGCGGCCGGCTGCGTCTGCCCCCGCAGGCGCGCGGCATCGAAACGGCGGAGTTCTTCCTCGAAGGCCGCGAGCGGATCGAGCGCTTCGGCAGCCGGCGGTGGCGCGACGGCCGGCTCAGGGGCCGGTTCCACGACCGGGGCAGGATGCGCGGCGATAACCGGCTGGGTCTGCCAGCCGGGGAGCATCTGCGCCTCGATATGGCCGCTCGTGTGCTCGGGTTCGGCAACCGGGGGCGGCGCTGTCGGCGGAGCAGATCTGGTCGGCGGCGGAAAATCCGTGACAAAATCGACCGGCGTTTCGATGAGACGGGCCAGCTCTGCCATCGCGGCCTGGTCCGAATGCACGGCTGGGGCCGGCGCTTCCACAACCGGCGTATTCCGCGCAGGAGCGGTGGGTGCGGCCGCTTCGGGCGCGGGGGCATCATGCGCGAGTGGATTGGCCGCGTGTGTCTCGGCCGAGCGGGCCGGCGCGGTGGCTGGGCCGGTCTGAAGGCTTTCGCGCAGCAATTGCTCGAAGGCCTCGAGATCCGCCAGCGTCGGTTCCTTGCGAACCTGACCGTTCCGATCCATGGCCGCTCTCCTTCCGTTCACGCATTACACCGGCAAGGAGCGTCCGTCATGGCCGCGCGCCCTTCAGCGCATTTCCTCCGGAGCGGAGACGCCCAACAGGGCCAGCCCGTTGGCAATCACCGTCTGAACGGCCGTGACGAGCGCGAGTCTCGCCGATGTTCCTTTTCGGTCATCATTGTTAATAAACCTCAAATCTGGCAAATCCTTGCCGCGATTCCACAAAGCATGGAACGCACTTGCGAAATCGTAGAGGTAGAAAACGACGCGGTGCGGCTCGCGCGTCGCCGCCGCCTGCTCGACAAGGCGTGGAAACTGGGCAATGGCCCGCATCAGCGCCCGTTCGCTCTCATCCTTGAGAATTGTGAGGTCCGCCGCCGACAGTTCCTCGTCCATGATGGGAATCGCGCCGAAGGCCGCATCCGCCTGCCGCTTCACGGAAGCGATGCGCGCGTGGGCGTATTGCACGTAGAAGACCGGGTTGTCCTTCGATTGCTCGATGACCTTGGCGAGATCGAATTCGAGTTCCGCGTCGTTCTTGCGGTCGAGCATCATGAAGCGGATCGCGTCGCGCCCGACCTCGTCGATCACGTCGCGCAGGGTGATGAAATCGCCGGCGCGCTTGCTCATCTTCACCGGTTCGCCGTTGCGCATCAGCTTCACGAGCTGGCACAGGCGCACCTCAAGGTTGCCCTTACCGCCTGACGCGGCCTTCACCGCCGCCCTCATGCGTTTGACGTAACCGCCGTGATCCGCACCCCAGACGTCGATCATCTCGGCGAAACCGCGGTCGAACTTCGACTTGTGATAGGCGATGTCGGAGGCGAAATAGGTGTAGCCGCCATCGCTCTTGAGCAGCGGGCGGTCGACGTCATCGCCGAAATCGGTGGCGCGGAACAGCGTCTGCTCGCGGTCCTCCCAATCCTCGTCCCTCTGGCCCTTCGGCGGCGGCAGGCGCCCCTCGTAGATGAGGCCCCTCGCCCGGAAATCGGTGATCGTCTCCGCCACCTTGTCCGGGTTGCCCTGCAGCGAGGCTTCGGAGAAGAACACGTCGTGGTGGACGGCGAGCGCGGCGAGATCGTCGCGGATCATCGCCATCATCGCGTCGATGGTGAAGCGCCGGACGGTGGGTAGCCAATCCGCCTCCGCCAGCTTTTCGAGCGCGTCGCCGTGCTTTTCCGCGAGCGCCTTGCCGACCGGAACGAGGTAATCGCCGGGATAGAGCCCCTCGCCCAGCGGGCCGACATCGCGGCCGAGCGCCTCGCGGTAGCGATGGAAGGCGGAACGCGCCAGAACATCGACCTGCGCGCCGGCATCGTTGATGTAATATTCGCGCGTGACCTTCCAGCCGGCGAAATCGAGCAGGTTGGCGAGCGCGTCGCCATAGACCGCGCCCCGCCCGTGGCCGACGTGCATCGGCCCGGTCGGGTTTGCGGAAACATATTCGACGTTGATCGGCTGGCCGTCGCCCATCTGGCTGCGGCCGAAGTCGCGCCCGGCCGCGAGCACGGCGAGGACCACCTCGTCGAAGGCGGCAGGGTTGAGCCCGATATTGATGAAGCCCGGCCCCGCGATCTCGACGCGTGGATAGTCGCCGGTCGCCTTGAGCTTCTCGGCGATGGCTTCGGCGAGCGCGCGCGGGTTGGCCTTCGCTTCCTTGGCGAGCACCATGGCGGCATTGGTCGAAAGATCGCCATGGCTCGGGTCGCGTGGCGGCTCGACAGTTGCGCGGGCGCGGATCTCCGCCGGCAGCGCAGCGGTCAGCGGCAGGTCGGCAAGGATGCCGTCGAGGACGGCGGCGAAACGGCTGAAGAGGTTCATGATCAGATTTTCACGGGTTCCGGAGACCGGTTTTCCGGCTGGCGCAGGGCCTAACCGAGAGTAGCGCCCGCGTCAAACAGCCGTGCATGTTCCTGAAGCGCGAAGCGGTCCGTCATGCCGGCGATATAGTCCGCCACGCGGCGGGCGAGGCGCCCGCGCTCGACGCCGGAGCCCGCCTCACCCATTTCGGCAGGCCTCTGGTGGTAGGCATCGAACAGATCCCGCACCGTGCGGATCGCGGTCTCGCGCTGGATCACGACGCGCTCGTGCCGGTACATGTGAGAAAACAGGAACTTCTTCAGTTCGAGTTCCGCCGGCGCCATCGCCTCGGAAAACGCAATGACCGGCGCCTTCGCGAAACGGATGTCATCGGCCTCGCGCGGGCTGAGCGAGACGATGCGCCGTTCGCTTTCCGACGCCACATCCTCCACCAGCCGCGTGATCACCCGGCGCATGATCTCGTGGCCCTTGCGGCTCTCGTCGAGACCGGGCCAGAGCCTGTCGATCTCCCAGATGATCGCCGCGAGGAACGGCACTTCGCGCAGTTCGGCGGCGCGGAACAGGCCGGCGCGCAGGCCGTCGTCGATATCATGGGCGTTGTAGGCAATGTCGTCGGCGATCGCCGCAACCTGCGCTTCCGCTGATGCGTAAGTTGAAAGATCGATCACATGAGATTGTGATATATCAATAATCGATCCTGAAATATCGCGCCTGGCGTATTGGCCGACCGGGCGTCCCGCGGCATCGACGAGCGGGCCGTTGTGTTTGGTCAGCCCCTCGATCGTCTCCCAGGTGAGGTTGAGGCCGTCGAAGGCGGCGTAGCGATGTTCGAGCCGGGTGACGATGCGCAGGGTCTGGGCGTTGTGATCGAAGCCGCCGAACGGCGCCATCTTTTCGTCGAGGGCATCCTCGCCGGCATGACCGAACGGCGTGTGGCCGAGATCATGCGCGAGGGCCAGCGTCTCGGCGAGATCCTCGTCGAGGCCGAGAATACGGCTGATCGAACGCGCGATCTGGCCGACTTCCAGCGAATGCGTCAGGCGCGTGCGATAATGATCGCCCTCGTGCTCGACGAAGACCTGCGTCTTGTGTTTCAGGCGGCGGAAGGCATTGGAATGCAGGATGCGGTCGCGGTCGCGCTGGAAATCCGAGCGTGTCGGCGATGTCGCTTCCGCGATCAGGCGCCCCCGGCTCCGGCGATGATCGACGGCGAAGGGCGAAAGCGGGCGTTCGCGATGGAAAAGCACGAAAGGATCCTCAACGGGCGTTGCCGGAAGGCGCCCCCCTCCTTACATTCCCCTCATGTCAAACGAAAGGCGGGCGGGCCTTGAACCTGCCTGAAGCCGTCGATGCCGCTCAAGTTTGCCGTCCAGAACGCCCCCGCCCCGGCCATGCCTGGGCCCGATGCCGCCGGAATGCCGCTCGCGGTGACCGACCGGGCCGCCGCGCGCATCGCGGCGATTCTGAAAGCCGAACCCGCTGGGTCAATGCTTCGGGTCGCGGTCGAGGGCGGCGGCTGCTCCGGTTTCCAGTACCGGTTCGCGATCGACGCCAGCCGCGCGCCGGACGATATCGCCATCGAAAAGGACGGGATCACGGTGCTGGTCGATTCGGTCTCCGCGCCGATGCTGAGCGGCTCCGAGCTTGATTTCGTCACCGAATTGATTGGCCAGAGCTTCCAGATCCGCAATCCCAACGCCACGTCGAGCTGCGGCTGCGGGACAAGCTTCAGCCTCTAGCGCCCGCGCCGCTCTGGGCGCGTTTTTCGTGCGCCAACGCACAGCGCCATGCTGACGGCCGGTGGGAAAAGTGGCATGGTGCCGATCCGGGATCCGGACGGACTGGCCTGTCAACGAATTCCTCGGGAGAACAGATTGTCACACTTCACATCGCTCCGGCGCGGGAACGCGCGCCATCGTCTCGCCGCGCTCCTCGTCGCGACCGCGCTGTCCCCGGCGCTGATGCCGCTGCTGCCGCTCGACCACAGCGGCCCCGGCATCTCGCAGGCGCTCGCCAAGGAAAACGTGCTGATCGAGAAGATCGAGATCCCGACCGGCTTCGGCACGATCACGCTCAATCAGGTTTCGGTCACGGGTTCCAGCCTTTCGAAGGCGGATATCGAGGCGTTGTTCCGTGCCAACAGCCTGAACGGGCTCGCGGCCAAGCTCGAGACCTTCGACGCGGACCGCATGGCGATCCGTTCGATCGTGATGACCGTCAAGGCCGAGAACAACGGCAACACGACGACCTACGAGAACATCGAGGCGTCGCCGATCCGCAAGGGCGTCATCGAGAAGTTTGTCCAGGGCAGCGGGCGTTTCGACTCCAAGACCCGTCGCAACGACAAGGAAATTGTCGTCAACGGGACGATGGGGCGGATGACGGTCGACACGCTGGACCTCGGCGCCGGCATGCGCTGGATGACGGAGGCCGACCCCACCGGCAAGGCGCCGTTCAAGCGCGTCTACGGCCGCTACGTCATGGATTCGATCAAGATGTCGTCTGGTGACCTGTTCACCGCGGATGTCGGCAAGATCGAAGGCGATTATTTCGAGGTCCGCCCGACGCGCCGTCCTTTCGGCACGATGTATGGCGATCTTCTCAAGGCCGAAGGCCAGAAGGACGATCCGACAACCTCGGCGAATGTCTTCGCCGCCCTGCTGGAATTCCAGAATTCCTACCGTTTCGGTTCCGTGACTGCTGCCGGCGTGAAGGCGGACATCAAGACGCCTGAAGGCAACGGCATCCTTTCGATGGGGCCGGTGACCCTGCGCGGCAGCGCCGATCAGGGCATGAAAATCGAGAAATTCGAACTCAAGATGCCGGACGGCTTCATGCGGATCGGCGAAGTTGGCAGCAAGGGCGACGTCTACGGCGTCATGCTTGCCTCGATGGCGCGGGCACTGCTGCTGGGTCTCGATTCGAGCGGGAAGAGCAGCGCGGACAAGAAGCCGATGAGCCCGGAAAGCCGTGCCGCGCTGGAAGCGGCGGCCGCCGATGCCTCGGCGGGCTTCCAGGGCAAAGACGCCACCGTGTATATCGCCGGGATCGAAGCCGACTTGCCGCCGGGCAAGGGCGCGAAGAATCCCGAGCGGGTGAAGTTCTCGCTCGGCGGTTTCGAGAGCACCGTCGGCGGCTTCATCGGCATCACGCCGACCAAGCTTGGCCTGGGCCTCAAGAAATTCGTGATGGCACTGCCGGCGACAACCACGGATACCGGCATCCAAACGCTCAAGGACATCGGGCTCGAAAAGCTCGACCTTTCGGCCGGCATCGCCGCGAACTGGACGGAACCCGGTTCGAAGCTCTCGATCACCGATATCTCGGTGGACATCGACAAGCTGGCCAAGGTTGCGCTGAAGGGCGAGCTCGCCGGTGTTCCGCGCGCCTTCTTCGAGGCGCCCACCACCAACTGGCCGATGCTGCTCTCCACCGGCAATGTCCAGCGCATCGATATCGCCGTCGCCGATCGTGGCGGGCTCGACAAGGTTCTCGCCAAAACGGCGAAGGATCAGGGCAAGACGGCGGACCAGTTCCGCATGGAACTGGCCGGAATCGCGCCGGCGATGATCGCGGGCGTTCTCGCCGGGCACCCGGACGCGGCCAAGCTGGCGCAGGCCGTGGGGACCTTCCTGCAGTCGCTCAAGGGTCTCGATGTCGCCGCGATTTCGGCGAGCCCGGCCGGCATCACGGTGCCGGAGATCATGGCCGCCTCGAACAACCCGATGATGCTGCTGCCGAAGGTGAAGTTCGAAGCGAGCGCGAAGTAACGCAGCTCGCGCGGGTATCGCCTCCAAAATCAAACCCCGCCCGAGAGGGCGGGGTTTTTTGTTTGCCGGAGACCTCCGACCGATCAGTCCCGTTCCGCCTGCTGGGCCTCGACGACCGCCAGCGCGGTGAGGTTGACGAGGCCGCGCGCCGTGACGGTCGAGGTCGCGATATGCGCCGGGAACGCCGTGCCGAGCAGGATCGGACCGACCGGCAGGGCGTCGGCAATCACCTTGGTTAGTTCGTTGGCGATGTTGGCGGCGTCGAGATCAGGCATCACGAGGATATTGGCGACGCCCTTGAGCTTCGAATTCGGCAGGACGCGGTCGCGGACGACATCGGAGAGCGCTGAATCCGCCTGCATCTCGCCGTCGATCTCGAGGTCCGGCGCGAGTTGGGCGACGCAGCGGGCGGCCTCGCGCATCTTGCGGGCCGAAGCGCTGTCATGGCTGCCGAAATCCGAATGCGAAACGAGCGCGACCTTGGGCGTGATGCCGAAGCGGCGCACCTCGGTGGCGGCGCGCAGCGTGATGTCGACGATCTGGTCGAGGTTGGGGTCCTCGTTGACATGGGTGTCGGCGAGGAAGAACGCGCCCTTCGAGGTGATCATCAGCGTCATGGCCGCGAGTTCGGTGACGCCGGGCGCCAGCCCGATCACGTCGCGGATGATCTGGAGGCGCGAGCGGAACCGGCCTTCGAGGCCGCAGATCATCGCGTCCGCATCGCCCCGCCGCACAGCGATCGCGGCGATGATCGACGAGTTGGTGCGCACATGCGTGCGGGCGGCGTCGGGCGTGATGCCCTTGCGGCCGGCAATGTCGAGGTAGGTCTGGACATAGTCGCGATAGCGCGGATCGCCGTCCGGGTTGACGATGGCGAAATCCTTGTCCGGACGGATCGAGAGGCCGAAGCGTTCGAGCCGCTGCTCGATCACCTGCGGGCGGCCGACGAGGATCGGGATGGCGACGCCGTCCTCGATGACGGTCTGCGCCGCGCGCAGGGAGCGCTCGTCCTCGCCCTCGGCGTAGATCACCCGCTTGGGGTTGGCCCGCGCGGCGCGGAAGATCGGCCGCATGATGAAGCCGGAGCGGAAAACGAAGCGATGCAGGCGCTCGTCGTAGGCGTTGAAGTCTTCGATCGGGGCACCGGCGACACCGCTCTCCATCGCCGCACGGGCAACGGCCGGGGCGATGCGGAGGATCAGGCGCGGGTCGAACGGCGACGGGATCAGCGAATCCGCGCCGAAATTGCGCGCCGAACCGCCGTAGGCCTGCGCCACGACATCGGAGGAGGCTTCGCGCGCGAGTTCCGCGATGGCGCGGACGGCGGCCAGCTTCATCTCCTCGTTGATCGTCCGCGCCTGCACGTCGAGCGCGCCACGGAAGATATAGGGGAAGCACAGGACGTTGTTGACCTGGTTGGGATAATCCGAGCGGCCGGTGCAGATCATCGCATCGGGCCGCGCTTCGAGCGCCAGTTCCGGCATGATTTCCGGCGTCGGGTTGGCGAGCGCCATGATCAGCGGTTTCGCCGCCATCTTCTTCAGCAGTTCGGGCTTGAGCACCCCCGCCGCCGACAGGCCGAGGAAAATATCCGCGCCCTCGATCGCCTCGGCGAGCGTGCGCAGGTCGGTTTCCTGTTCGTAGACGGCTTTCCAGCGATCGATCGGCACCGGGCGGCCCTTGTAGACGAGGCCGTCGATATCCGTGACCCAGATGTTCTCGCGGGAAATCCCCAGACTCACCAGCAGGTTGAGGCAGGCCAGCGCCGCCGCGCCGGCGCCCGATGTCACGAGCTTCACCTTGTCCAGCGGCTTGCCAGCGAACTGCATCGCGTTGAGCACCGCCGCCGCGACGATGATCGCGGTGCCGTGCTGGTCGTCGTGGAACACCGGGATCGCCATGCGCTCGCGGCACATGGCCTCGACCTCGAAGCATTCCGGCGACTTGATGTCCTCGAGATTGATGCCGCCGAAGGTCGGCTCCAGCGCGCAGATCGTGTCGACGAGCTGCTGGACGCGCTTCTCGTTGACCTCGATGTCGAACACGTCGATGCCGGCGAACTTCTTGAACAGGACCGCCTTGCCCTCCATCACCGGTTTGGAGGCGAGCGGACCGATGTCGCCGAGGCCGAGCACGGCCGTGCCGTTGGAGATCACGGCGACGAGGTTCTGACGCGCGGTCAGGTTGGCGGCTTCGCGCGGGTCGTCGACGATCGCCTCGCAGGCCGCCGCGACGCCGGGCGAATAGGCCAGCGCCAGATCGCGCTGGTTGCCGAGCGGCTTGGTGGCGACGACTTCAAGTTTGCCGGGTTTCGGCAGCCGGTGATAGACGAGCGCACCCGAGCGCATATCCTTCGACATCTCAACCGGCATTCCATCCCTCCAGCGTTCTCGTTGTTTTTCTGGATATACGAAACTCGCCGGAGTGACGAGACCCGAGCGATGCGCCCGTAGAAGAGGCGACATTTGAAAATCGCATGCGCCATTCTTTCGCCATGCAATTCAAGCAACCCTGCCCGGCCTCAACAACTCTCTCTCGGCTTATGGACAGGTTTTAACTTCCCAAGCCCCCTACTCGGGGGCTAAGCGCAGACGGATTGTATGGCCAGGCGGGAGAATCGGACATGGAAGTGCGGGATTGCAACGGCGCGCTGCTCAACGAGGGCGACAACGTTCAGGTCATCAAGGATCTCAAGGTCAAGGGCACCTCTTCGACGCTGAAGCGCGGGACGCTGATCAAGGGCATCCACCTGACCGGCGATCCGGACCTGATCGAGTGCCGGGTCGAGAAGATCAAGGGGCTGGTGCTCCGGACCGAGTTCCTGAAGAAGGTCGGATAAAGGCGTTCCGCGTTGAAACGCATCCGCGCGCGCCTTTTCGGATGGTTCCTGCCGGATCGCGAGGCCTATCGCGCGCCGGCGCACGAACCCGTGCCGCGCCGCGCGGCCTGGCTCGATTTCCTGGTGATGGATTTCGCGGTCCTGCGCGTGTTCTGGAAGAATTTCGGCCGCGTCGGCAGCAAGGGGCAGGCTGTGCGCATGAACCAGCCGTTCCCGGCGGATATCCGCAAGGCGGCGGCGCATGGCGTGAAGACCATCGTCACCGCCCGACACGATCCGCGTCACGGTGGCAACGCGCTGGCGGCGGCGGAATGCGAGCGGCTCGGGCTTGATTATCGGACGTTTCCCGGCCTTTTCTCGCGGGCTGCCCCGTCGAAGGAAACGCTGCTCGCGGCGCCGACGTTTTTCCGGAGCCTGCGCTATCCTGTCCTGCTGCATTGCAAATCGGGCGCGGACCGCGCCGGGTTTCTCTCCGCGCTCTATCTGATCGTTGTCGAGGGATGTCCCGTCCGCGAGGCCAAGGACGAGCTTTCCCTGCGCTATCTCCACTTCAGCACCTCGAAGACCGGCATTCTCGACGCGGTGTTCGCGGCCTATCTCAAGGCGCACCCGGACGAGGGCAAGCCATTCCTCGATTGGGTGCGCGACGACTACGATCCCGAAGCCCTGACGCAGACCTACAAGGCGCAGGGTTTCGCCGATTTTCTCGATCGCGTCATCCTGCGCCGGGAGTGAGCGCGGTTGTGGCGGGCGCCGAAATGCCCTAGCTCAACGGAACGAACCACCGGAAGCTGCCATGTCGTCCCCTCCCCCCGTCCGCGTGCTTGTCACGATCTGCACGCGAAACCGCCCGGTGCTGCTCGACCAGTGCCTTGCCTCGGTCTGCGCGTCCGAGCCGGCGGAGGGCGTGACGTTCGAGATCGCGGCGATCGAGAACAACGACCGGCTGACCTGCGAAGGGATTGCGGCGCGCCACGAGGCCGCGAGCGGCATCCGCGTCCACTGCGTGCTCGAACCCGAACTCGGCCTGCCCTTCGCGCGCAATCGCTGCGGTATTTACGCTGCCGATAACGGGTTCGACTGGCTGCTCTACATCGACGATGACGAGGTCGCCCGCCCCGACTGGTTCCGCACCATGATGGCGGCGACGAAAACCTATCCCGCCGAGGTGTTCTACGGCCGGGTCATCAGCGTCTATCCCGAGGAAACGCCGGCCTACCTGCGCGAGCGCAACGTCAACAAGCGCCCGACCGGCACGAAAATGACGAAGGCCGAGGGACATAACACCCTTGTCCGCACCTCGATTTTCGCCGAAAGCGGTGACAACTTGCGTTTCGATACGTCGATGCGTTTCACCGGCGGTTCGGACACCGATTTCTTCTCGCGCGTCGCCGCGAAGGGGCGGACGATCATCTGGATCGGCGAGGCGATCGTCGAGGAGATTATCCCCGCGACGCGGATGACGCTTCCCTGGCAACTCAATCGCACCTTCCGCGTCGCCATCAACCTGTCAGTGCTCAAGGCCAAGCAGGAGGGCAAGGCCGCGGCCGCCTTCTTCAGCCTCGTCAAGGGCACGGGGCGGTTTCTGGGCGGAATGCTCTCGTTGCCGCTCGGCGCGCTGGCGCTGGTGATGCCGGAAAAGGGCAAGCGCTGGGGCTTCAAGGCGCTCAAGCAGATTGCCTCCGGCCTCGGCTCCTATGCTTACCTCTTCGGCGTGCGCCCGCAGCCCTACCGCAAGGTGGATGGCGGCTAGGGCTGCCCCTCACCCATCCAGTTCGCGGGCGAGATAGATCTGGAGGATGAACAGCGCCCAGATCAGGTTGGTGCGCCGTTGCCCGCCGGTGAGGAAGTCGTCCCAGATCGCGCGGGTGAGCGCCACGTCGAGCACGCCCTGCCGCGCGATCCGCTCCGACGCGAAGAGGTCTTCCGCCATCGGCCGCAAGGGGCCCTTCAGCCATTCCGCCACCGGAATGCCGAAGCCGCGCTTCGGTCGGTCCCACAGCGCGCGCGGCACATAGCGGCCGAGCACGGCCTTGAGCAGGCCCTTGCGCTCGCCGTTGGCGAGGCGGAGCCCGTCCGGCAGCGACCACGCGAAACGGGCGATATCCTTGTCGAGCAGCGGCACGCGGGTTTCGAGACTGTTCGCCATCGCCGCGCGATCGACCTTCACGAGAATATCGTCGGTGAGGTAGCGCTCGGCATCAAGCGAGGTCATCCGTTCGAGTGCGCTCCAGCCCTCGATCGCCGCGATCTCGCCGACCAGCGGATCGAAAGCCTCCTCCCCGCCGATCACGAAGCGATGCGCCTGATTGGTGATCGTGAACTTGGCGTCATAGGCACGCATCACATCCGGCGCCGCGAAGGTGTGAGCCATGTTCGCGAGTTCGAGGTCGAGCGGCTTGATCGCATAACCGGCGATGCGGGAAAGTCCGAGCGTTGCAGCCGGCCGCGCGACGCCATGCAGCAGCGCGCCGGCATAGGCGCGGGAGGCGACGCGCGCGGCAAGCCCCGAGAGGCCGCCTTCCCACTTCTTCCGTAACGAATGATAGCGCCCGTATCCGGCGACAAGCTCGTCCCCGGCGTCGCCCGAGAGCGCGACCGTGACCTTGGTGCGGGCGTAGCGCGCAACCATGAAGGTCGGCAGCTGCGAGGGATCGGCGAAGGGCTCGTCATAGAGATCCGGCATCCGACCGAGAAGATCGAGCGCATCCTGCCCGGAAAGGACGATCTCGTTGTGCGCGGTGCCGAGGTGCGCCGCGACCTCGCGGGCATAGGGCGCCTCATTGAACTTCTCCTCGCGGAAGCCGAGCGAGAAGGTCTCGATCGGGCTCGGCCGCTGCGCCTGCATGATCGCGGCGATGGTCGAGGAATCGATCCCGCCCGAGAGAAAGGCCCCGACCGAGACATCCGCGATCATCTGCCGCGAGACAGCACGATGAATGAGGCGATCGAGTTCCTCGGTTGCTGCCGCGACGTCACCGGAAAAGCGGCTGGCGCGGGCTTCGCGCGCCGCCTCGAGGCTGTTCCAGTACCGCGTTTCGACGCCATCCTCGAACGGACTCTTGTTGCGCGCGAAGGTCACGAAGCGGCCCGGTCCGATCTTGCGCGCGGCCTGATGGAAGGTCGCCGGCGCGCCGATATAACCGTGGCGCAGGAAGGCCGTGACCGAGGCGCGGTCGATCTCACGCCGCCAGTCGGGGTGAGCGCGCAGCGCCTTCAGCTCCGAGGCGAAGACCAGCGCACCGCCGAGCCAGCCGATGTAGAGCGGCTTTTCGCCAAACGGATCACGCGCAAGGGTGAAGTCGCCTGTTTCATGGTCGAACAGCGCGAAGGCGAACATGCCGGAGAGCCGCTTCAGCGCCGCTTCGATGCCATAGGCCTCGATCGCCGCCAGCAGCACCTCGGTATCGGAATGGCCACGCCAGACCGGCGCGCGGCCCTCTGCTTCGAGTGCGGCGCGCAGCTCGTGGAAATTGTAGATCTCGCCGTTGAAGGTGATCGAATAGCGCCCGGAAGCCGAATGCATCGGCTGCGCGCCGGCGGGGGAGAGGTCCTGAATGGCAAGACGGCGCTGCGCCAGCACCACGCCGCCAGGTCCGTCCGCCCAAAGGCCGACGTCATCCGGCCCGCGATGGAGCAGCGTCGCATTGATGTGACGGACGTTTTCCTCGTCCTCACGCTCAAGTCCGCCCGGACGGAAAAGCCCTGAAATGCCGCACATGGCGGTCATCTATAGCGTCGTTTGCGGTGTTGTCCACGCGCGGCGGGTTGACCTTTCTCATCGACGCGGGATAGGCAATCGCGCCATGCTTTTTCCCTGAAAAGGCGCGCATTCCGCGCGCGAAGGCAGGCGGGAACCCGACTTCATGAGCTTTGAACCCAAGAACAGGGCCGATCGCTACACGCCGGAATTTTTCGAGGGGTTCGCCGAGGATTCGGCGCGCTCGTCCCGCGTCGTGCTGGGGCACCTGTTCGAGCGCTACCAGCCGGCCTCGGTGCTCGATGTCGGCTGCGGCGTCGGCGCCTGGCTCGATACCGCTCAGAAGCTGGGCGCGCGTGCGGTGCGTGGGCTCGACGGGCCTTGGGTGAAGCCCGAGCAACTGCGGATCGGCGCAGAGAATTTCGAGCGCATCGACTTCGAGGCGAAGGACTGGCCGGAAATCCGCCCGGTCGATCTCGCGATGTCGCTGGAAGTCGCCGAACATCTGACCCCCGAGGCCGGAGCGCGGCTCGTCACCTACCTCACGGAAAGCGCGCCAGTGGTGCTGTTCTCGGCCGCCATCCCCGGTCAGGGCGGCGAAGGCCACGTCAACGAGCAATGGCAGAGCTATTGGGCCGGGCGCTTCGCCGAACGCGGGTTCCGCCCGTCCCTCGCGCTGCGCTGGGCGGTCTGGACCGACAATGATGTCGAGTTCTGGTATCAGCAGAACCTGACGCTGTTCGTGGCCGACAGCCATGCGCACCTCATCGAGGAGGCTGCGGGGCCGATGGATGTGATCCACCCGCGTCTCTACGACATACGCGTGCTGAAGCGCGCGCGGCGGCGGGCGCGCTGGCGGCGCTTCCTGCCGTTTCTCGGGAAATGACGATGAGCGTGAGTGCGCCAGCCCGGCCGACCGTGCGCGTCGAGATGCTCGGCGGGCTCGGCAACCAGCTTTTTCAGGCCGCAGCCGGCTATGCGCTGGCGAAGCGGCTCGGCGCTGCGCTGCAATTCGATGTCTCGCGCTATCGCCAGAGTGGTTCGCGCGCCTATGCGCTCGACGGGCTGGCGCATCGCGCGGAAGTCGTCGGGCAATCGACCTGGCTGTCGCAGCGGATGAACCGCGTCCGCCGCGCCTTGAGCTTCGGGCGGCCGTTCGCGCCTGCGGGCTGGGCGGGCGGCGCCTTCCGCGAACACAGCTATGCCTACGACAACCGGTTCGAGACGCTGACAGGCTCGCAATACCTTTCCGGCTATTTCCATTCCGCGCGTTATTTCGCGCCGTTCGAGGACGAAGTTCGTGGCGCGTTCGATCTTGCTCAGGTCGCCTCGCCCGAAGCGAAGGCCAAGGCCGCGAGCCTGCCGGCGCAGTCGCTGGCGGTGCATGTGCGGATCGGCGATTTCAAGAGCGAGAACGTCTTCAACACGGTGCATGGCACGCTCTCGCCGCGCTATTATCGCGATGCCATCGCGCTCGTCACGGCGGCGCGCGCCATCGAGCGCGTGTTCGTCTTCACCGATACGCCCGAGGCGATCCCGCAGCTCATTCCCGCCGGGCTCGACTACGAGGCGGTGAAGGGCTTCTCCGCACAGGACGATCTCTTCCTGATGAGCCGGGCGCGACACCACATCATCGCCAATTCTACCTTCTCGTGGTGGAGCGCCTGGCTCGCGCCGCAGGTGGATACGCTCACCTGCGCGCCGCGCGCCTGGCTCGCGCCGGAAGCGCTCATGAAAACCTATATCGGCGATCTCTACCCCGAAGGCTGGGTTATGCTGTAGTGTTTTTCTGCCCTCACAAATGACCGATTGGGTCATGTTCGGGCATTCCCTCGCAACGCCGCCTCTGGCGTCTGCTCGGCGTCGCCTTCGCTCCTAATTTGCCAACCGTTCCTCAGCCCCTGCTTTTCATCAGGTGCAGCTTGCGGGCGATGTTGTCGCGGAAGCGGACGTGCCGTCCGTCGAGGTGCTGCACCGTTTTCGGCCAGCCGAGGGGGCCGTAAACGTGCCCGCCGCCGATATAGCGTTCGAGCCCGCCCTCAAGCCCAAGCCGATAGCCGATCTCGGTGTGGAGGTGCGGCAGCACGACGCGGCGGTAATACTCGACGTTGATGAGATGCGGGTTGTTGGAGCGGCCGTTGATGCGGCAGATCGGCACCGGCGATTCCGGTACTTCTTCCATGAAGACGTCGTAACCGACCTGCATGTTGCGCCGCTTGTTGAAGCGCAGATACTCGATCTCCTGCGCTTCGAGCGCGCCGATCATTTCGTCCAGTCCGTGCGGGATGACCTCACGACGGAAGACGAAATCGTGTTCGAGTTGCATCGCCCAGGCGCATTCGCTCATGGCGATCGACTTGCGGAAGCTGTCGACGACGCCGACCGTCTCGACGATCTCGATCCTGAGGTCCGGCAGCCGGTCGCGGATTGCCTGCTGCCAGGCGGCGAAGTTGTCGCGATGCGGCTTCGGATCGATGAACACGCGGATGATCGTCTCGCGTGCGCCGCGCGCATCGTCGAAACAGGCGAAATAAGAACGGATCGCCTCCGGAACGAGGCAATCAGCCGCATCGGGCGACGCCACGTTCGAGAAGACGTTGAGATTGATCCGTTCGAGGCTCATGCTGTCCCGATTTCCCGCAAGTGGGGGCGAATTTTTGCTGTCACGCGGCCTGAAAAGCCGTTATCGAACGCGCATCGCGGCGAGGCGTCGCGCACGCCGGCCATTTCATGTGAGGACCATGTCTGCCAGTCAAGCCCTGTTTCGGCCTGCCCTACGGCTCTTCGCGGAGCATCTCGCGCCGGGCTGGATCGCGGCGGCGAGCGCGGCGATGCGGCCGTTTCGCGGCGAGGCGCCGGCTTCGGCGCTGCAATGGGTGCCGCGCGTCGAGATGACACAGGGGCGTGGAACGCTGCTCTGGCGCGAGAGCGCCGGCCCGGTCGACATTAACGGCGGTTCGGGCAACCTGTTCCTCGACGGCAAGCGGATCGCCGGGCAGAATGCCCCCTCTCCCGCCGACGACCTGACGGTTTATCTCGGCGGCAAGATCGTCAAGCGCGAGCCGGCGCTGGTGCTCTATCGTGGCGCGGATGCGAGTCTCGGCGCCTTCGCGGCGGAAATCCTGCCGAGTCTCGTGGCGATGGATCGGTTGGGCATTCCCGCCGAAACCCTGTTGCTGGTAACGCTCAACATGGGCCGGCAGCGGTTCTTCCAGCGCGCGCTGGTCGACGGCATCTTCCGGCCGCGCCCGGTGGAACTGCTGCGTCGCGCGAGCGCAATCCGCACCCAGCGGCTCAACGAGGTTGCGTTTCCCGCAGGCGACGCCGGTCTGGCCGAGGAAGCGGCGGCGCGGCTCCGGGCGCTTTATGGCCCCTACCCCGCGCATGGTCCAGCGGTGCTCGTGGTCGAGAGTGCCGAGGCGGCTGCGCCCCAGTTGGAATGGATCAAGGCCAATATGGGTGGGATCGGCGAGATTGTCGTCGCGGACGTCGCGCGGATGCCGCTGGGAAAAATCGTGCGCGCCATTGCCGCCGCACCGGTGCTTTACGGTTCGCGCGACCTGCTGCGTACGGGCCTGCTGGCACCGAACCCGGCGCGGCAAGCCGTCGAAATCGGATATGGGGATCGTCATGCGTAACTTGCGGATCGGGCCGGCGGCCTTCTCGGTCACCGATGAAAACGCGGCCTTCTGGGATCGCGTCGCCTCCGGCCATTGGGAACCGGCGACCTTCCGCGCCATCGCGCAGAATCTCACCCCGGAAACGACCGTGCTCGATTTCGGCGCCTGGATCGGCCCGGTGACGCTGTTCGCGGCGGCACAGGCGCGGCAGGTGTTCTCCTTCGAGCCGGACCCGGTCGCGGCACGGCAGTTGCGCGAGAATATCGCCTGCAACCCCGCGCTCGCGCCGAAGATCACCGTGATCGAAAAGGCCGTCTGGCCGGAAAGGGGCACGGTGCGGCTCGGTGCCAAGACAGCGCAGGGCGATTCGATGTCGAGCGTGCACCACGTCCATTCCGCGACGAGTTGGGAAGTCGAGACCATCACGCCGGACGAGATCGCCGCCCTGCCCGATCGCGGCCCGGTGTTTCTCAAGATCGATGTCGAGGGCGCGGAATATTCGATCGTCCCGCAGATCGCGAAGCTCGCGGCGCGCACCGATCTCACGGCGCTGGTCTCGTTCCATCCGCGCTTCGCGGCGGGTGGCCATCCGCGCTTCCACAAGACCTTCCCGATGACGAAGCGCGTGTTCGAGGTGTTCCGGGGCTACAAGGTCTGGCGCGTGCATCACAAGTCGATTACCCGCGCCGTGCTGCCCGAGTTGCTGCTCAACCTCGGCATGCCTTATTTCGAGGCCAAGACGACCTACCTCTTCAAGCGGGGCTGATCGTCATGCATCGCGATGTCCTTCCCCTGCTGTGCGACCCGGCGACCGGCGAACCGCTGCGGCTGGAGGTCGATCGGGAGCAGGACGGTCATATCGTCGCCGGCCGGCTGATCGCGCCTTCGGGCAAGATCTACCCGATCGTCAACCGCATTCCCCGCTTCGTCGAGCCGGAACTCTACGAGGGTGTGAAGTCGTTCGGCGACCAGTGGAACCACTTCAACTACACCGATTTCAAGCAGAACTGGCTGGAGCACACTGTCGGCGCGACTTTCGGCTCCACGGAAGCGTTCAAGGATCGGATCATCGTCGATTGCGGCGGCGGCTCGGGCTCGCAATCGCTCTGGATGCTGGAAGCGGGCGCGAAGCAGGTCATCATGCTGGAGCTGTCGCATTCGGTGGATGACGTGGTGAACCGCAATATCGCCAGCGGACAATGGCCGAACTTCACCGTCATCCAGTGCTCGATCGACGCGCCGCCGATCCGCGCGAACGCGATCCCCGGCATCGTTATCTGCCACAACGTCATCCAGCACACCGAGAGCGTCGAGAAGACCGCGAAGGCACTCTATCGCATCGTCGCGCCGGGCGGGGAATTCGTCTTCAACTGCTACCGTGCCGGCACGCCCTCGGTGATGACCTTCATCCGCACGCACCTCACCTATGGCCCGCTGCGGAAAGTGTTCCAGAAGCTGCCGTTCAAGTGGATCCTTGGCTATTCGCGGCTGATGGGCGTGCTGCGCTGCATTCCCGTCATCGGCTCGATCACCAACAAGCTGCGGCTCTCGCTCACCGGAAAGGTGCCGCGCGAGAAGGGCGAGAGCTGGCTCGACCATAAGAAGCGCGTCTATCGTCAGACCGTGCTCAACACCTTCGACATGTATGGCTCGCACGCGTTCCAGCATCAGGTGCCGGACAAGGATTTGCAGAGACTGCTCGCCGAGTTGCAGCCGGATCGGGCAAAAATCGGCAATTACGACGCCTATTTCATCCGTCCGCAGCCGACCGGGATCGCGCTGCGCGTTCAGAAATAGGGCTCAGCCCTTCTTCCGAAACACGAAGCAGCCGCAGCCGTAGCGCTGTTTCGCGACCCGCGCCGGCTCGGCATCCCAAACGAGCGTGGCGCCGTCGCGCTTGTCGGTGATGAGCGCGAATTCGGCGAGTTCGAGGTCCGGGAACAGCGCCAGCACCGCCTCGTAGCTGTAGATGCGATGGGCGTTAAAATGGATTTCCGGCCGCCCCACCGGCGTCACGAACAGCAACTGCCCGCCCGGTGCGAGCACACGCGAGAGCTCGGCGCAGGCGCGCGCGTCGCCTTTGGGATCGAGCGCGTCGCCATAACGGCCGAGCCCGACATGCTCCACGACATGCATGCAGGAGAGCGAGGCGATCGAGTTGTCCGCGAAATGCAGGTTGAGAAGGTCGGCCGCCCCGGTCTCCGCGCCCGGCATATCGAACGCGGGCGGGCGGTAATCGTAATGGATCATCGGCACGAAGGCCGAGGCGATCGAGACGAAGAACAGTGAGGACCCGATATCGACGTGCTTTTCCGGTCTGGACTTCGCCAGAATCCGCGCCGCCCAGCCGGTGTGATAGACATAGTGCGTATCGAAACCGGTGGTCGCGGTCGCCTCGTCGATGGGGCGGATTTTGGTCAGTTTTGGCACCGGCAGGCCCAGCGCGGCGCTCTCCTTGCGGAAACGCAGCAGTTCGGCGAGGTATTTCGGGCTGGCGAGCGCCTTGAAAATCTGTTTCGGCTGCATCTCACCCCTCCCCGGTCTGGAGCCTGTAGAGCCCGGCGTAGGCGCCCTTCGCCGCGACGAGCTGGGCGTGGCTGCCCTGTTCGATCACGCGGCCTGCGTCCAGCACGACGATCTTGTCCGCCCGTGTGACACTCGCGAGCCGGTGCGCGACAAGGATGGTCGTGCGCCCTTTCGCGAGTTCGGCGAGCGTTCCGCGCAAGGCTTCTTCGGATTGTGCGTCGAGCGCGGCAGTGGGTTCGTCGAGCAGCAGGATCGGCGCATCGCGCAGGAACGCGCGGGCGATGGCGATCCGGCTTCTTTGCCCCCCGGAAAGCCGCCCCGCGAGTTCGCCGACCGGTGTGTCATAGCCCTGCGGCAGCGCCTCGATGAAATCGTGCGCATGGGCGAAACGCGCGGCGGCGACGATCTCGTCCTCGCGCGCGCCGGGCTTGCCGTAGCCGATGTTCTCGCGCACCGAGCCGTCGAACAGGAAAGCGTCCTGCCCGACATAGGCGATATTGGCGCGCAACGCTTCGAGCGGGATCGTGCCCGCCTCGCGCCCATCGAAGCGGATCGCGCCCGCCTGCGGCGTCCAGAAGCCGAGGATAAGGCTCAGGATCGTCGATTTGCCCGAGCCCGATCCACCGACGAGCGCTGTCGTCTGGCCTTTCTCGAACAGGATCGAGACATCCTGCAGCACGTTGCCGCCCTCGCCATAGGCGAAGAAGACATTCTCGAAGGCAATCTCGCCGGCGAGCGGCGTGGCGGCCGCATCCGCCGCCGGCGCGGCGCGCGGGGCGACCGGCTCGTCGATGATCTCGTAGAACAGGCGCAGGCCGACCATTCCTTGTGCGATCTGAAGTCGAGCGCTGGCAAGCCGCCGCGCGGGGTCATAAGCCAGCAGCAGTGCGGTGATGAAGGAAAAGAACGCGCCCGGCGTCGCGCCATGGGAAATCACCCGCCAGCCCCCGTAAAGGATCACCAGCGCGACGGCGATTCCCGCGAGCGTTTCGACGATCGGCTGCGTGCGCGCCATCAGCACCGCCGCGCGGTCGGCGTTGACGTTCTGCTCGGCGATGACGCCCTTGAGGCGGTCACCCAGCCGATCCTCGATGCCGAAGGCTTTCACGACGCGAAAGCCCTGCACGATCTGGCGCATCTGGTCGGCGATGGAAACGCCGATGGTGACGTGCTTCTTCGTCACCTTGCCGATCTTGCCCCCGAGGCCGGCGATCAGCACCGCCGCGACCGGCAGCGCCAGCAGGACGATGGACGAAATGAAGGGGTCCTGCACCACCATGACCCAGATGAGGCCGATCAGCGTGAGGAAATCGCGGCCCACCACTGTCACCAGCACCTGAAGAAGCTGACGCGTGCTTTCGGCGGCGAGAAGTTGTTTCTGGACGAGTTCGGAGGAGGTTGATTTCGAGAGCGCATCGACTTCCCGCGTGAGCAGCGCGGAAACGAGCCGTTCCTGCCCCTCGGCCACGATGGCATTGCCGATTTTCGCGAGAATCACACCCTGCCCGTAAGAAGCCGCGCCGCGCGCGACATAGATCACCAGCACCGCAACCGCGACGAAGATCAACGCCGACTGGCTCTTGGCGATGAAGACCTCGTTGATGACATCCTTCATCAGCCAGGCGGTCGCGGCTGTCGTCGCCGAGACGACGCCGAGCAGCGCCAGTGCAAGGATATAGCGCGGCAGATAGCGGCGGCCGGTCTCGGTCAGTAGGCGCCGGAGGTCCGCCCAGCGATGCGGATCGGCCGCCATCAGGGGCTCTCCTGAAGGCGCACGGGCATCACGCGAACCGGGGCGCCCATGCTCAGGCGCCCTTCTCCGGCAGGTTGAGGCGAAGGTGAAGCTCACGCAGCTGCTTGGCCGTCGCCTCGGAGGGCGCGCCCATCAGCAGGTCCTCGGCGCGCTGGTTCATCGGGAACAGCGCGACTTCGCGCAGGTTCTGCGCGTCGCACAGCAGCATCACGATGCGGTCGACGCCGGCCGCCATGCCGCCATGCGGCGGCGCGCCATACTGGAACGCGCGATACATGCCGCCGAAGCGCTCCACGACGGTTTCTTCGCCGTAGCCCGCGATCTCGAAGGCCTTCACCATCGCTTCCGGCTTGTGGTTGCGAATGCCGCCCGAGGCGAGTTCGTAACCGTTGCAGGCGATGTCGTACTGAAACGCCTTGATCGAGAGCGGCTCCTGCGTCTTCAGCGCCTCAAGCCCGCCCTGCGGCATCGAGAACGGGTTGTGCGAGAAGTCGATCTTCTTCTCGTCCTCGTTGTATTCGAAGAACGGGAAATCGGTGATCCACGCGAATTCGAAGCGGTTCTTGTCGGTGAGGTTCAGATCCTCGCCAACTTTGAGGCGCGCGGCACCGGCGAATTTCGCGAACTTCTCCGGGTTGCCGGCAGCGAAGAATGCGGCGTCACCATCCTTGAGGCCGAGTTGCACGCGGATCGCCTCGGCCTTTTCCGGGCCGATGTTATTGGCGATCGGCCCCTGACCGACAACCTTGTCGCCATCGGCCTTGAACATGATGTACCCGAGGCCCGGCTGGCCCTCGCCCTGCGCCCATGAGTTCATCCGGTCACAGAAACCGCGCGAGCCGCCACCCGGCGCCGGAATGGCCCAGACCTCGTTCTTCGCGTCCTCGAGGATGCGCGCGAAAACCTTGAACCCGCTGTCACGGAACACGTCCGAAACGTTCTGCATCACCAGCGGATTGCGCAGGTCCGGCTTATCCGAGCCATACTTGCGCATGGCTTCGGCAAAGGGGATGCGCGGCCAGTTCTTGGTGACCGGGCGGCCGCCGCCGAAGGTCTCGAAGATGCCGGCGATGATCGGTTCCATCGTGCGGAACACGTCTTCCTGCTCGACGAAGCTCATTTCGAGGTCGAGCTGGTAGAATTCGCCCGGCAGACGGTCGGCGCGCGGGTCTTCGTCGCGGAAGCACGGCGCGATCTGGAAATAGCGGTCGAAGCCCGCCATCATCAGAAGCTGCTTGTACTGCTGCGGCGCCTGCGGCAGCGCGTAGAACTTGCCGGCGTGGATGCGGCTCGGCACGAGAAAGTCGCGCGCGCCTTCCGGCGAGGAGGCCGTGAGGATCGGCGTCGCGAATTCGTTGAAGCCGGCCGCCTTCATCGCCTGACGCATGTGGTCGACGACCTTCACGCGCATCATGATGTTGGCGTGGAGCTTCTCGCGACGCAGATCGAGGAAGCGATAGGTGAGGCGCGTATCCTCGGGGTATTCGAGATCGCCGAACACGGGAACGGGGAGTTCCTTCGCTTCGCCCAGCACTTCGAGCGCGGTGACGAACATCTCCACCTGCCCGGTCGGCAGGTTGGCGTTTTCCGTTCCCGCGGGGCGCTGGCGTACCTTGCCATCGACGCGGATCACCCACTCCGAGCGCACCTTTTCAGCGAGCTTGAAGGCCGGGCTATCCGGGTCGACCACGATCTGCGTCATGCCGTAATGGTCGCGCAGGTCGATGAAGAGCACGCCGCCGTGGTCGCGGATGCGATGGCACCAGCCGGAAAGGCGCGCTTCGGCGCCGATGTCGCTGGCGCGCAGCGCGCCGCAGGTGTGGGAACGGTAGAGGTGCATGATCCCGTGGTCTCTCAATCGTCAGACGTAACAGCAATCGCGGCGCGTGACTCGCGTCACCGCCGCCCATTCGGGCCGGACATGAGCGGCCCTGCCCTTCGATTGTCAAGCATCGACGGCGTTAAGGGGAGGACAAACGCGTTTTTTTCCGCTATGCGCGCGGCCTATGCCCAATGCGACCACCCTCCCCGTTCCGCCGCTGACCACCACGACCGATGCCCTCGCCGCCGCCTGCGCGCGGCTGGCGACCCATGATTTCGTGACGGTCGACACCGAATTCCTGCGCGAGACGACCTATTACCCCAAGCTGTGCCTCATCCAGCTGGCAAGCTCCGAGGAAATCGTCCTTGTCGATCCGCTTGCGCCGGAGATGGACCTCGCGCCGTTTCTCGCGCTGATGGCGGACGAAAAGGTCGTCAAGGTGTTCCACGCCGCGCGGCAGGACCTCGAAATCATCTGGAACAAGGGCAAGCTCATCCCCGCGCCGCTGTTCGACACGCAGGTCGCGGCGATGGTGTGCGGTTTCGGCGAGCAGGTTTCCTACGAGAGCCTCGCCTCCAGCCTTGCCAACGCGCGCATCGACAAGTCCTCGCGCTTCACGGACTGGTCGCGCCGGCCGCTGACCGACGCGCAGCTTGTCTATGCGGCGGCGGATGTGACGCATCTTCGCATCGTCTACACCAAGCTGCTCAACCGCATGGTGAAGCACGATCGTGTCAACTGGATCGCGGACGAGATGGCGATCCTCTCCAGTCCCGCGACTTACGAGGTCCGCCCGGAGGACGCGTGGATGCGCGTCAAGGCCCGCATCCGCAAGCCGGTCGAGCGCGCGGTATTGATGGAACTCGCGGCCTGGCGCGAACGCGAGGCGCAGACGCGCGATGTGCCGCGCGGGCGCATCCTCAAGGATGACGGCTTGGCCGAAATCGCCGTTGCTCAACCGCGCAACGCCGAGGACCTTGCCCGGCTACGCGCCATTCCGAACGGCTTCGAGCGTTCGAAGGCCGGGGCGGAAATCCTCGATGCCGTCGCCCGCGGCAAGGCGCGCGATCCCGCGACGATTCCCCAGCCCGAGCCCGAGCGCGCGGGCGCGAACGGCTCGCTGGTGCAGCTTCTGAAGGTGCTGCTGCAATCGGTCTGCGAGAAGAACCAGATCGCGCCGAAGCTGGTCGCCTCATCCGACGATATCGACCGGCTGGCAGCAAGGCCGGAGGTCGACATGCCGGTGCTGCAAGGCTGGCGCGGCGAGATTTTCGGGCAGGTCGCGCTACGGCTCATCCGTGGCGAAGTGCTGCTGGGGCTGGAGAAGGGCCGCGTCGTCACGGTTCCGACCAAACCGTAGCGCTGTTCCCATGAAAAACCCGGCCGTAGCCGGGCTTTTTGATGAATTCCTCGCTTTGAGCGGTTTTCAATCAATATTGGTCGAGATGCCGTTCCGCCTTTTGACACGTTTTCTTTCCGCGAACCGGTTCCCACTTCGCTTGAAAACGCTTTAAGCCGCCTCAGGCGGCCATGCGCTGCAGGAAGCCCTCGATCTCGCCGATCAGCTGATCCGACGCGCGGGCGAATTCGCTCGACAGCGAATTGAGCTGTTCGGCCGCCCCGGTCGTGTTCTCGATTGCGCCGAGGACATCGGCGAAGCCGGCCCGGACAACATCGCTGCGCTGGGCGGCGGAATCGGCGTTGGCGGCAATGTCGCGTGTGACCTGTTCCTGCTCGGTGACGGCGGCGGCGATCACAAGCGTCGTCTCGTTGATGGAGGCGAGCCCTTCTCCGATCTCGCGGGTCGCGCCGGTGACGGCGTGCGTGACGCCCTCGATCGAGCGGACGAGATCGGCGATCTCGGTCGCGGCCTTCGAGGTGCCGTTGGAAAGCTCCTTCACTTCGGAGGCAACGACGGCGAAGCCCTTCCCAGCCTCGCCGGCGCGGGCAGCTTCGATGGTGGCGTTGAGCGCCAGCAGGTTCGTCTGCGAGGCGATCGAGGAAATGAAGGCGACAGCAGTCGCGATCTTCTCGACGGCCGCTGCCAGCTCGGAGGCGACCGATTCGGCGTGCTGGCCGGTTTCAGAAGCTCGCCGCACAATCGCGGCGGCCTCGTTCGAACGGCTGGCGATCTCGGCGATCGAGCTTGCGAACTGGTTAGTGGCGGTCGCGACCTCGGAAATGGCCTCTGCGCCGTCTTCGGCAGCGTGCCGCCCCTCGCTGACGCGGTCGCTGGCTTGCGAGACGACGCCCTCGATCGAGATGGAGGTCTCGCGCACCCGGTCCGCGCCGGACTTGAGCTGGCTCAGCAGCGAACGGACGGAATCGCGGAACTCGCCGACCTGACGATCCATCTCCAGCTTGCGCTCGGCCATGCGTTCGGCCTCGGCCTGTTTGTCGCGTTCGCTCAGCCGCTGCAGCGCCACCGCCTCGCTGAACCCGGAGACGGCGCGGGCGATAACACCGATTTCATCCTGCCTGTTCTGGTGCGGAATGGCGTAATCCGCGGCGCCGGACGCCAGTTCGCCGGTCGCCGTCGCGACCGCGCGGAGCGGCCGGAACAGCCGATCGGTGACGACGAGAATCAGGAGAATGCCGAGCGCCAGAACGATCACGCTGCCGAGGACGAGATCGCGCAGGAACACCTGCGTCGAAGCGGCCAGCTCCGCGAGCTTGCCGACGCCGATGTAGAGGATACCCACCGGCTTGTTGGCGCCGTCGACGATCGGGAGGTAACCGGTCTGGTAGGGCTCGCTGAGAATAATCGCGATGCCGCGATAGGCTTCCTTCCGCATCATGAAGGGATAGACCTTGCCGCCCTGCCCGAGATAGGTGCCGACGGCGCGCGAGCCGTCCGGCTTCTTGACCGTCGTCGCGACGCGGATGAAATCCTTCTTGTCGTCCTGCCAGCGGAAGATCGTCGCGGTGCCGCGATTGGCGTCGGAAATCGCATCGACGACCTGCGTCAACTCATGAACCGAGAAATTGTCGAGCAAAGCCACCGGCTGCGTCAGCTTCAGGGCCTCGGGCTCGCCTCGCGCGTTCTTCTCGACCGTGAACACCGGCAGGGCTTCCTGCGTGATGCGGGTTGCGACGCGCAGCGACCACAGGGTCCGCGTGTCGATGTCCTCGGCGATCTTGGCGTCGAGCCGGTTGTAGCCGATGAAGGCGATCGCCAGCGCGGTGACGACGACCATCCCCGCCGCGGCCAGTGCGAGCCTGGCGCGAAGCGACGAAAATGCGGAGCCGAGTTTTCCGATCATGGAGCGCAGTTCCCCCGAGTTCTACCCGGTGGGATTTTCGTCGATCGGGATTAACAAATTGCCAATCTGCAACCAGTGCGGGAAGTCACGCAACCGCGATCAGGTGACCTACCGAAAGCATTCGCGCTGTCTGCTTCAGCCGGCCGATGAGACGCTCGTTCGAAAGGTCGGCGAATTCCGGCGGCAGATGCTGGACCAGAACGCCGTTCTCGATGCGAATCGGCGTGGAAGGGAGAACCCCCGGTTGACCGGCAGAAATGTTGTAGGCCACGCGGATGAGGCAACCCAGCGCGCGGGCGGCATCGATCTCGGCGGGGGTGAGCAACCCGCGCAGCGGCGGTGAGAAATTCTCGGTGAGGCCCTCGTAGCGCGCGTGCTGGACGCTGGCGAGGAACGCGCGTTCGCGGTGGGTGATGGCAGGAATGGCGGCGTAGGCGGCCATGCGCGCGGCCTCCTCTGCACGGTAATCCGGGTTCGCCCGCCAGGCCATCTCCGAGAGGAGGCAGGCGGCGTGACGGATGCGGCGCTGGGCGGGCGTTTCGTCCGGGAAGGCGGATTGCGCGAAGCCGTCGCACCAGTCGATCAGTTCGTCGGCATGGCCGGCCCCGCGGGCATGGGTTTCGTTGAGCGCGCGGCAGGCGACGAGTAGCGGGTCCTGCTCGCGGATTGCCGGCGGCAGTTGCGAGTAGAGAACCCCCTCGCGGACGCCGCTGGTCGAGATCATGAACCGCGCGGCGGCTGTCCGCTCAATCAACTGGCCGAGCACCAGCGCGCCATAGGGGAGCAGCGGCCGACGTTCGCGAGCGACCTCGCCGATGGCCGGCAGGGTCGAAAGATCGATCTTCTGCAGCTCGGCGCAGAACTGGGCGATTTCGGCCGCCGTGGCCGAAAAGCCGTGCAACACGTTGAGCGGGTAGTTGTTGCGCGCCATGTAAAGCCGGGCAATCGCTCGCCAGGTGCCGCCGATGGCGAAAATATCCCGCCCCGTTTCCCGGTCGAGGAACGGCACCGCGTCGAAAGCCTGACGGACAATGCGCACGGCCTTCTTGAGGCTTTTTCCGGAAGCATCGCGCAGGGTCAGCCCGCCAAGTTCGAGGCTGACACCCTCGCCGATCCAGCCGTCGCGGATATCGACCAGTTCGAGGCTGCCGCCGCCGAGATCGCCCGCGAGTCCGCTTGGTTGGAAGTTGCCGGCGATCACGCCAAGCGCGGCGAGCCGGGCCTCTTCCTCCCCGGCCAGCACCGAAACCGGCTCGCCGAGAATCTGTTCGACCTCGGCGATGAACTCCGGGCCGTTCGCAGCGCGCCGCGCCGCCGCGGTCGCCAGCACATAGATGCGCTCTACGCGCATCAGATCGCACAGCACCCGGAAACGCTTGAGCGCCTCGCGCGCCTGCGCCAGCCCGTCCGGCGGCAACAGCCCGGTGATGGCGATGTCGCGCCCGAGCCCGCACAGGCTTTTTTCGTTGAACATCGTCGTCGGCGCGCGCGAATGCAGGTCGTAGGCGACGAGGCGGACCGAATTCGAGCCGATGTCGATAACGGCGACCGGGCCCTGCGAGATGCTCTGCGGCGCCATCGTCAGCCCCTCCCCGCGCCCGGGCGCAAGGGCTTATTCCGCCGCAGCGGCACGCTTTTTCGTGAGAGGACGGGGGCGAGACGCCTTGAGAGATGTGCCACGACCGGAAAGGCTCGGATTCGTCATGAAATAGAGATGGGCGTTGAAGGGCTCCTCGCCCTCGCCCGGCGTTATGCGCATTGACGAGCCATCCGGCAAGACCCGCCAGCTCTGTTGGTTGTCGAGAAGGTTCGCCTGCATGATCTGGCTGAGCACCTGCTCGTGCACGGTCGGGTTCATGATCGGGCACAGGCTTTCGACGCGCCGGTCGAGATTGCGCGGCATGAGATCGGCCGAGGAGATGTAGACGGTCGCCTTCTGGTGCGGCAGGCCGTGGCCGTTGCCGAAGGCGTAGATGCGCGCGTGCTCAAGGAAGCGACCGACGATCGACTTGACGCGGATGTTCTCCGAAAGGCCGGAGATTCCCGGTCGCAGGCAGCAGATGCCGCGCACTACGAGATCGATCTGCACGCCGGCCTGGCTCGCCTTGTAGAGCGCGTCGATCATCACCGGATCGACGAGGCTGTTGCATTTCAGCCAGATGACGCCGGGCTTGCCAGCCCGGACATGCTCGATCTCGGCGTCGATATGGTCGAGCAGCTTCTTCTTCAGCGTCACAGGCGAGACCGCCATCCGCTCCATTTCCGCCGGTTCGGCGTAGCCGGTGATGAAATTGAACATCCGCGCGACATCGCGGCCGATGATCGGGTCGGCGGTGAAATACGAGAGGTCGGTGTAAATCTTGGCGGTGATCGGGTGGTAGTTGCCCGTGCCGACATGGCAATAGCTCGTCAGCTTGCCGCCTTCGCGCCGCACGACGAGGCTGAGCTTGGCGTGGGTCTTCAGTTCGATGAACCCGTAGACGACCTGCACGCCGGCGCGTTCGAGGTCGCGCGCCCAACGGATATTCGCTTCCTCGTCGAATCGCGCCTTCAGTTCGACGAGCGCGGTGACGCTCTTGCCGGCCTCGGCAGCCTCCGACAGCGCCCGCACGATCGGCGAGTTCGACGAGGTGCGATAGAGCGTCTGCTTGATGGCGACGACTTCGGGGTCGCGCGCGGCCTGCTCGAGGAAGTTCACCACCACGTCGAAGCTCTCGTAAGGGTGGTGGACGACGAGATCCTTCTGGCGGATGGCCGCGAAACAATCGCCGCCGTGCTCGCGGACGCGCTCGGGGAAGCGCGGGGTATAGGGCACGAACTTGAGGTCCGGCCGGTCGACGCCGACCAGTTGCGAAAGATCGTTCAGCGCCAGCATGCCGTCGACCATGAAGACCTCGCTCGGCTTCACGCGCAGTTCCTGGGCGACGAAGCTGCGCAGCTCCTCTGGCATGGACGCTTCAAGCTCAAGCCGGATGACGACGCCGCGCTTGCGCTGCTTGAGCAGCGTCTCGAAGGTCCGGACAAGGTCCTCCGCCTCTTCGAGGATTTCGATATCGCTGTCGCGGATGATGCGGAAGGCACCGATGCCCTTGAGCTTGTAGCCGGGGAAGAGCTTGGGCACGAACAACTGCATCGCCTGATCGAGCAGGATGAAGCGGACCGCGCCGTCGCGATCCGGCAGGCGGATGAAGCGCTCCAGCTTCTGCGGCATGCGGATCAGCGCGCGCAGGGCCCGCCCGTCGGACTGGCGGACAAGGCTCAGCGCCAGGCTGAAACCGAGGTTCGGGATGAACGGAAACGGGTGCGCCGGGTCGATCGCCAGCGGGGTCAGCGTCGGGAAAATCGCGGCGAGGAAGTGATCGTCGAGGAAGTTCTGGTCCGCCTCCTCCATGTCGATCGGCGAGACGATCTGGATGCGCTCGGCTTCGAGCGAATTCTTCAGCTTGCGCCAGCGGTCCTGCTGGTCGGCCGTCAGGGCCTCGACCTCGGCATTGATACGTTCGAGCGCCTGCTCGGGCGTCAGGCCGTCATCGGACGGCGTCTGCACGCCGGCGATCATCTGTTCGATGAGGCCGGAGACGCGCACCATGAAGAATTCGTCGAGGTTGTTGGCCGAGATCGAGAGGAACCGGAGCTGTTCGAGCAGCGGATGGCCGGTATTGCCGGCCTCTTCCATCACGCGGCGGTTGAACTGGAGCCAAGACAGTTCGCGGTTGATGAACCGCGACGGATGCTGAGCCAGTTCCTCAACCGAGAGGCCGCTCACGTCTTGCGAAATCGCCATGTCCGGTTTCCTGCCCGCATTCCGTTCCGGGGCGGCCATGACACGCCGTCCCGATTCCAAGTTCTTCCATGATGCGAGAATATGACGAAACGACAACAGAAGAAGCGGGTACTCGCGAAAGGTGGGCCGTCAGCCTTGCCCGTCGCCCTCTTCCGCCGGCTGGTCGCCGAGCAGTTCGGCCACCATCGCCCGTGTGACCGGCTTCTTCCGCACCAGCGATTCCCGGTCAAGCGCGGCGACGAGCGCCTGCACGGCGGCGTAGGAGCGTTCGATCCGCGCCATCGCGTAGGTGACGACCGAGGCATCGACCGCGAGCTGAAGATCGGCGAAGTGCTTGACGAACAGCGCGCCGAGCAGGGCGTCGTCGGGCTCGGAGAGCTGGAGCAAAGGCGCGAGGCGCAGCCGTGAGAGCAGGTCCGGCGTGCGGATGCCCCAAAGATCGGGCGGCTTGCGCGCAGTCATCACCAGGAAATGCCCGGTCTCCCGCGCGAGGTTGAGGAGATGGAACAGCGCCACCTCGTCGGGCGGGAAGCGATCACAATCCTCGAGAACCAGGGCGGCGCCCGCCGCGAGATCCGGCACCTCGTCCCGATCGAGATGGTCCGCGCGCAGGATCCGGGCATCCGAACCTTGCGCGAAGATCGCCGCAAGATGCGACTTGCCGCTGCCCTCGGGCCCGGCGAGGATCGCTGCGGGCGCGAGCCAGCGCGGCCAGCGCTCGATGTAGGCGAAGGCGGCTTCATTGGGTCTGCCGACGAGGAAATCCTCCCGGCCGTAGCGCGGGGTCGCGCCGAGCGGGAGCGGCAACTGGCCGAAGCTTTTCACGGGTCGATCGCCTCGTCCTGCGCCTCTCCGCGCGGCACTGGCTGGCGGTAGCCGTGGTAGAGCGGGCTCGCGAGATACTGGCGCAGGGCGAAGCGCACCAGCACGCCGATCACCGCCGCCAGCGGGACCGCCAGCATGACGCCGACGAAGCCGAACAGCGAGCCGAACGCGAGCAGCGCGAACATCAGCCACACCGGGTGCAGGCCGAGCGCGTGGCCGAGCAGCTTGGGCTGGAGAACATTGCCTTCCAGAAACTGTCCGGCGCCGAAAATCGCGAGCACGACGAGGATCATCGTCCAGTCCGGCCAGAACTGCGCGAAGGCGACGCCGACCGAGAGCAGCAGCCCGGTGATCGAGCCGACGTAGGGGATGAAGCTCACGAAGCCCGAGACGATGCCGATGATGAAGCCGAAATGCAGTCCCGAAAGGCTGAGGGCGATGGCATAGAATAGCCCGAGCAGCAGGCAGATCATCGCCTGTCCGCGCAGGAAGCCGGCGACGGACGTATCCATCTCGCGCACGAGCTCACGGATCGTGTCGCGATGGGCGAGCGGCAGCCAGCCGTCGACCTTGGCGACCATCCGGTCCCAGTCCAGGATCATGTAGAAGGCGACGACCGGGGTCAGCACCAGCAGCGAGAACAGGCCGAGGATCGCCTGCCCGCCGGAAATCAGGCCCGTCACCACCCCGCCGAGCCATTTCGCCGCCTCGCCCGCACCGGAGGCGAGCTGGCCCTGAAGTTCCTTCAGCTTGTCGGCGCCGCCGAAGCGCTCGAAAAGCGGTCCGCCCTGCTCGGTCACCAGCGTCTGGAGCCGGGCGATATATTCCGGCACCTTGGCGATGAAGGCCGAGAGCTGATTGACCAGCAGGGGCGCGGCGGCGAGCAGCAGCACGACGAAGATGACGACGAACAGGAGCAGTACGATGCTGGTCGCCATCAGCCGGCTGAGCTTCAGCCGTTCGAGCACATCGACCATCGGATCGAGGAGATAGGCGAGGATCAGCGCCGCCACGAACGGCATCAGGATGCCGGAGAACAGGTACAGGAACAGGATGAAGCCGGCGAGGCAGGCGATCCAGAAGCCGATCTGGCGTTGCAAGGTCATCCTGCTCTCCCGCCGATTTTACTCGGCCATATGCGCGAACCAGCGCGAGAAATAGGCCGCGACCGAAATAACCGTCAAGGCGGCGACGATCGCGTAGATGCCGAGAAAGACGGGTTCCGGTAGCGGCACGTTGAAGCCACGCGCGCCGAGCGTGGTCGCGACCGCGACGATCTGCGCCGCGGTGTTGGCCTTGGAGACGCGCAGCGGCTCGATCGGGATCGGGTTGTTCATCAGCCAGGCGATGGCGACGGCGCCGACGATCATCAGGTCGCGGAAAATCACCAGCACCACCAGCCAGAACGGCACGAGCTGCACGAAAACCAGTGCGATGAAGCTCGCCGCGATCAGCGATTTGTCGGCGAGCGCATCGAGGTAAGCGCCGATCTCCGTCTGCTGGTCGAGTTTGCGGGCAAGATAGCCGTCGAGCGCATCGGTGATGCCGGCGATGATGAAGATCACCGTCGCGATTCCGAAGCGGCCGCTATGGATCATCACCACGATCAGCGGGATGAGGCACAGGCGCAGCAGGGTCAGGGCGTTGGCGATGGTCATCGGCGGACTGTTGGCGAAGGAAGTAGGTTCACGCTATTCATGTCCCCAAGGAATGGCAATTCCATGCCCATCCGCGATTGGTTTTTGGCTCGTTCGGGATTGCTTTTTGCCAGGCAATGCGATTGTTCCCCGGAAACAGCAGTTCCAGCCCACCGGAAGGACCCGGCGCATGTCGGATGAAGCGATCAAGAACGGCCTGACCTACGCCGCCGCCGGCGTCGATATCGATGCCGGGAACGCGATGGTCGAGGACATCAAGCCGCTGGTGCGGGCGACGCGCCGGCCGGGTGCGGACGCCGAGATCGGCGGGTTCGGCGGGCTTTTCGATCTCAAGGCGGCCGGGTTCAAGGATCCGATCCTCGTCGCGGCCAATGACGGTGTCGGAACCAAGGTCAAGATCGCGATCGAGAGCGGCATTCACGATACGATCGGTATCGATCTCGTGGCGATGTGCGTCAACGATCTCGTCGTGCAGGGCGCCGAACCGCTGTTCTTCCTCGATTATTTCGCGACCGGCAAGCTGACGCCGGAACTTGGCGTTGCCATCGTCAAGGGCATCGCCGAGGGTTGCAAGCTCGCCGGCGCGGCGCTGATCGGCGGCGAAACCGCCGAGATGCCGGGGCTTTACGCAAGAGGCGACTACGATCTCGCCGGCTTCGCGGTCGGCGCGGCGGAACGCGGCGATCTCCTGCCCCGTCTCGATGCCATCCGCGAGGGCGACGTGCTGCTCGGCCTCGCCTCCTCGGGCGTGCATTCGAACGGCTACAGCCTCGTGCGCAAGATCGTCGAAGTCGCCGGGCTCCGCTGGGCCGACGAAGCGCCGTTCGCCAAGGGAAAAACGCTGGCGGCGGCGCTGCTCGAACCGACGCGCATCTATGTGAAATCGCTGCTCGCGGCGCTGCGTGCGCCCTCGGGCACCGGAATCAAGGCATTGGCCCATATCACCGGCGGCGGCTTCATCGACAACATCCCCCGCGTGCTGCCGAAGGGCTTCGGCGTCGAACTCGACCTTGCGAAGATCACGCCGCCGCCGGTGTTCGGCTGGCTGGCGCGGACGGGCGGTGTCGCCGAGGGCGAGATGCTGCGCACCTTCAACTGCGGTATTGGCATGGTGATTGCGGTCGAGGCGGACAAGGCGGCCGAGATCGCGGCCGGGCTCCGGATCTCTGGAGAAATCGTCAGCGAGGTCGGCCGGATCATCCTCGCCGACAAGGAGCCGCTGGTGCGTCCCAAGGGGAAGCTCGCGCTGTGAAAACGGCTTCAAAAAAGCGCGTCGCGGTGCTCATTTCCGGGCGCGGCTCGAACATGATGGCGCTGGTCGAGGCCGCGAAGGCGCCCGGCTTTCCGGCCGAGATCGTGCTGGTGCTCTCCAACAAGGCGGATGCCGCCGGTCTTGCGTTCGCGCGCGAACACGGCATCGCCACATCGGTCATCGAGCACAGGACTTACGGCAAGGATCGCGCGGCCTTCGACGCCGCGATGCAGGCGGCTCTTGAGGCGCACGGTGTCGAGATCGTCTGCCTCGCTGGTTTCATGCGGCTGCTGACGTCCGGTTTCTGCGAGGCCTGGGCCGGGCGCATGATCAACATCCACCCTGCCCTGTTGCCGAGCTTCAAGGGGCTCGATACCCACGCCCGCGCGCTGGAGGCCGGCGTGAAGCTGCACGGCTGCACGACGCATTTCGTGACGCCCGGCATGGACGAAGGCCCGATCATCGCGCAGGCCGCCGTTCCGGTGCTCGACGACGACACCGAGGCGACGCTTGCCGCGCGCGTCCTGAAGGAAGAGCACCGGATCTATCCCGAGACGCTGCGCCTTCTCGCCTCCGAGCAGTTGCGGATCGAAGGCCAGCGCGTCAGGGTCGTTTGACGGGCGCCCTCGCGGGCACATGCAGGCTGCAATTCTCGGTGAAGGTCTCGCGCAGCTTTTCCCATTCCCGCACCAGAACCGCGCGGCGTTTGGGCGGCTGCTGGTCAAGCACGGTCAGCGTCAGCATCCGGTCGGTGCGGAAATGGCGGAAATCCTGCCGGAGTTCGCACCAGGCGATGAGGCCGCGCGTCTTCTCGAAATAGCCGAGCAGGATCGGCCAGAGCGTGCGCTCGGTCTCGCGCTGGTTCATGTCGGAATAGCGGATGCGGATCTTGCGGTTCTCACGCACGGCGCGGCGCAGTTCCTCGACCGGCACCTTATCTTCGAGCGGCGCGCCGAAGACCGGCGCGAACAGCGAGCCTTCCTGCAGGGCGAGCCGCAATCCTTCCGGCAGCACCGCCTCGATCTTGGCGATAGCATCGTCGATCACCCGGACGAGCCCGGCGTCGCCGCGTTCACGCACGAAGCGCGCACCGAGCATCAGCGCCTCGCATTCTTCCGGGGTGAGCATCAGCGGCGGCAGGTCGAAGCCGGGTTCGAGCACGTAGCCGATGCCGGCCTCGCCCCGGATCGGCACGCCGGAGGCCTGAAGGCTTGCGATATCCCGATAGATCGTGCGTTCGGAAACGCCGGTTTCCTGCGCGAGCGTCAGCGCCGTCACGGGATGGCGGCGGCGGCGCAAGGCCTGGGTCAGGGTCAGAAGGCGGTCGGAACGGGCCATGTGACAAAATCTATCGTTCATTCCTGACAATTTCTGGCAGGATAGTGCGCTAGAGCCGCGCCGTTGTCACCTTCAGGGAAAAGACCATGATCACGCTATACGGCGCCGTGCCCATGTGGGGCCTGCCCGATCCGAGCCCCTTCGTCACCAAGGCCGAAGTGCTCATCAAGATGGCGGGTCAGCCGCATGAACGGCGCTGGGCCGATTTCGCCAAGGCGCCGAAAGGCAAGGTCCCCTATATCAAGGACGGCGAGACGATCATACCGGATTCGACGCTGATCCGTTTCCACCTCGAAAAGACCTACGGCGTCGATTTCAACGCCGGCCTGTCGCCGCAGGAAGCCGCGATGTGGTGGGCGGTTGAGAAGATGTGCGAGGACCATCTCTACTGGATCATGGTGATGGAACGCTGGGGCAACCCGGCGAACTTCGAGAAGGGGCCGAAACGCTTCTTCGACAAGGCGCCCGCCATCATCCGCCCCGTCATCATCTGGGTAATCCGCCGCAAGGTGCGGCAGGCGCTCCACGGCCAGGGCGCGTCGCGCTATACGCTCGAGGAACGCCGGCTGTTCGTCGAGAAGGCATTCGCCTCGATCGCGACGCTGCTCGAAGGGCGCGACTTCGCCGGCGGCGACAAGCCCTGCGGCGCCGATGCGACCCTGTTCGCCTTCCTTCAGGGCATGACGATCCCGTTCTTCGAGAGCGTCTGCCCGCCGATTGCGGCGAAATATCCGGTTCTCGGCGCCTATGTCGCGCGCATGAAGGCGCGGTTCTATCCGGTGGGGTGAACCTTGCGGATTGCGACGGCGTTGTCGTGAAACGCAGCCCCGCCGCGCGGCGCGACTGGATCGGCGCCGGTGAGGACATTGATCCCCTCGCCCCGGCGATGGGACTTGTTCGGGAAGATGCCTTCCGCGATCACCACACCCCGTCGCACCCCGTCGAACCGCTTGATCACCAATTCGAGGCTGCCGCGCGCATTGCCAACCTCGGCCACATCGCCTTCGGCAAGGCCGAGCGCGTCGGCATCGTCGGGATGGATGAGCAGCGACGGTGCCACCTCGCGCGCGATCGATCCCGGTGTCTCGGTGAAGGTCGAGTTCAGGAACTGACGCGCGGGTGACGTCGCAAGCCGGAACGGGTACGAGGGGTTCCCCTCCTCGATGACCGCCCAATGGTCCGGAAAGCGGGGCATCTCCATCGCGGGGCCCATCGGACCATCATTCTTGAGCGGAACCTTGAGCCAATCCGGCGCGAGATGGAACTTTCCGTCGCGATGGCCGAAGCCTGCAGCATAATGAGCGCGTTCGAACGGTGGATCGGTATCGACGAACCCCTGTTTTTCGAGCAGCTCGAGTGAACCCCGGTCGGAATTCCTGAGCGCCCAGTCTATGTGTTCGCGCGGCGTCATCGCGAAGCCCGGATGTTCAGCGCCCAGTCGTTCCGCGAGCGCGCAAATCACCTCGTGGTTCGAGCGACATTCGCCCGGCGGCTCGATCAGCTTCGGCCCGAGCATGATGTGGGTGTGGCCACCACCCTGATAGAGATCGTCGTGCTCCATGAACATGGTCGCCGGCAGCACGATATCCGCCATCGCCGCCGTTTCGGTCATGAACTGCTCGTGGACGACGGTGAAGAGGTCTTCGCGTGCGAACCCGGCTCGCACCTTGCGCTGCTCCGGCGCGACGTTCACCGGGTTGGTGTTCTGGATCAGCATCGCCGTGACGGGCGGGCCGTTCTTGAGCGCGGCGGTATCGCCCGTTAGCACCGCGCCGATGCGCGACTGGTCGAGCAGGCGAACGGCGGGATCATAGGCATCGAGCCCTTCGATCATGCGCTTCGAGATGCCGTAGGTGCCGGAATTGGAGTGGAACGCGCCGCCGCCCGGATACTGCCAGGAACCGAGCATGGCAGGAACACACAGCGCGGCGTGCATGTTGACCGCACCGTTGCGCTGGCGCGAGAACCCGTAGCCGAGACGGAAGTAGCAGCGCTTCTTCTCGCCGAACAGGCGCGCGACCGTCTCGATATCGCTCGCAGGCACGCCGCAGATCGCCTCTGCCCATTCCGGCGTGCGGCTTGCGAGATGGGCTTCGAACTCGGGCGAGAAATCGGTGTGGCTCGCGAGGTAAGCGCGATCCGCCAGCCCGTCCCGCAGCAGGACATGCATGATACCGCAGGCGAGCGCGCCATCCGTGCCGGGCCGGACCAGCAGCGCGACATCGGCCTGCTTCATCGTCTCGTTCATGTAGATATCGACGGCGACGATCGGGGCGCCACGCTCTTTCCGGGCGCGGATCGCGTGGGTCATGACGTTGACCTGCGTATGCACCGGGTTGGTTCCCCAGATGACGACGCAATCCGATTTCGCCATCTCGCGCGGATCGACGCCGGCGAGTCGACCGGTGCCGGCGACGAACCCGGTCCAGGCCGGGTTGGTGCAGATGGTGTCGTACATGCCGGAATAGCGCTTGACGTGACGCAGGCGATGGATGCCGTCGCGCATCACGAAGCCCATCGTTCCGGCGTAGTAATAAGGCCAGACGGTCTCCGGCCCGTGTTTCACCTCGGAGGCGAGGAAGGCTTCGGCGGCGCGGTCGAGCGCTTCGTCCCAGCCGATCTCACGGAACTGACCCGAGCCTTTGGGGCCGGAGCGCAGCAGCGGCTTCGTCAGCCTGTCCGGATGGTGGATGCGCCCGGCATAGCGCGCGACCTTCGCGCAGATGACGCCGGCGGTGTAGGTCTGCGCGGCGAGGCCTCGCACCCGGCCGATGCGGTTGCCCGGCAGCACCTCGACATCGAGGGAACAGGCACTCGGGCAGTCATGCGGACACACCGAAGGGCGGAAAATCGGAGCGACAGGGGCATTCACGGCGTGCCTTCCCTCCCGGGTTCAGCGATAGCGGCGCACCAGTCTGTCGCCGAAAACATTGATCAGCAAGCCGGCGAAGACGACAAGGCTTCCGACGACAATCAACGGCGTCAGGTGCTCGCCGAAGAACATCACGCCGCAGGCCATGCCGACGATCGGGATCAGCAGCGCGAAGGGCGTGACCAGGCTGACCGGGTGACGCGACAGCAGGCCGCTCCACAGCCCGAACGAGAGGATTGTCGCGCCGAGCGCCAGATAGGCGACCGAGAGCACCCCGGCCCATGTCGGATGGGTGAAGGCGGACACGAATGCCGCCTGCCCTTCGAAAAACCACGAGATCGCCATCAGCGGCACCGGTGCCGAAAGGCTCGCCCAGACGATGAAGGCCAACATATCGACCCTGCCCGCCTTCTTGCCGATGACATTGGCGACACCCCAGAAGAAAGCGGAGCACAGGACCAGCACAAACGGCAGGAGCGGTGCCGCCTGCGCGCGTTCATAACCGAAAATCGCGATGCCCACGAAGGCGATAGCGGCGCCAAGCATCTGCATGCGTGTCGGCGCTTCTCCAAATACGAAGAACGCCAGCAGGATCGTGAAAAACACCTGCATCTGCGCGAGGATCGAGGCGAGGCCGATCGGCATCCCGAGCCGGATCGCGATGAACAGCAGGCTGAACATCACGACGCCGAGGGCGAAACCGTAGGCAACCAGGATCCAGACCGGAATCTTCGGGCGCGGCAGGAAGAAGACGGCCGGGATCGCCGAGAACAGGAAGCGCATCGCCGTCAGCAGGATCGGCGGCATTTCCTGCACGCCGACCTTGATGGCAATGAAGGACGTCCCCCAGACGAACACCACCAGCAGGGCGAGCAGAATATCGCGGATCGGCACGGAAGGCTCCAGGGGCGATTCGGCGGGAATATACGAGGGAGGCCGTCCTTAGAGCATGCCGAACGCGGGGACGACCAATCAAAATTTCGCGGTCATCCATCACCGAAACGCGGAGTTTGCAACAGAAAGGCGGGGACAACAAAAAAGGCCGGGATTTGGCCCGGCCTCTTTCTTGTTGCGCTTGTTGCGAGGAAGGCTGCGATCAGCCGACGATCTCGTTGCCCGAGAAGAACTGCGCGATCTCGATCGCGGCGTTTTCCGGCGAATCCGAGCCATGGACCGAGTTTTCGCCGATCGAGCGGGCAAACTTCTTGCGGATCGTGCCCTCGGCGGCGTTGGCCGGGTTGGTGGCGCCCATCACGTCGCGATAGCGCGCGACGGCGTTCTCGCCCTCGAGCACCTGCACGACGACCGGACCGGAGGTCATGAAATCGACGAGTTCGCCAAAGAACGGGCGCTCCTTGTGGACGGCGTAGAAGGTCTCGGCCTCGCGGCGCGACATCAGCATGCGCTTCTGCGCCACGATGCGGAGCCCGGCCCCTTCGATGACCGCGTTGACGGCGCCGGTCAGGTTGCGCTCGGTCGCGTCCGGCTTGATGATGGAGAAGGTGCGCTGGATGGCCATGGATTTCCGCCTCTGAACAAAAACGTCCGGCGGGGATTAGCCCGCCGGATAGCAAAAAGGCAAGAGCCAAGAATAAATCGCCCGCCCGAGTTCGATCGCGGCGTCAATCGTCCGCAGCGAACAGGCCGCTCTTGAACAGAAGCCCCGCCACGGCACCGCCCAGCAACGGCGCGACGATGAAGAGCCAGAGCTGGCTCACCGCCTGCCCGCCGACATAGAGGTTCGGCGCGATGGTGCGGGCCGGGTTTACCGAAGTGCCCGTCACCGGAATGACGACGATATGGATCAGCGCCAGCGTGAGGCCGATGACGAGGCCGGCGGCGTTGCCGGCTCCGCCCTTCGCCTGCGTCGCGCCGAGAATCACCACGGTGAAGATCAGCGTGGCAATGAATTCGGTAAGGAAGGCCGCCATCACCGAGAACTTGGCCGGGTCGAAGACATTCTGACCGAACACGGTGCCGGCCTTGCCGCCGAGAATGACCGCGAGAATGCCGGCGCCGATGAAGGCGCCGATCACCTGCGCGACCATGTATTGAACGCCCTCGCCCACCGACATGCGGCCCGAGGTGATCATCGAGGCGGTCACGGCCGGGTTGATGTGGCAGCCCGAAACCGGGCCGATGCCGTAGGCCATGGCCGTGACCGCGAGGCCGAAAGCCAGCGCGATCGGCAGGATGCCGAGCGGCATCGCGCCGGCGAAACCCGTGAGCGCGACCGAGCCGCACCCCAAGAGCACGAGAACGGCCGTGCCGAAGGCCTCCGCGATCAATTTCTTCATGTTCATCCTCCCTGACGCGGCGATTTCCTGCCGCGCGCGATCCCCGATTGCGATTTCTGGCCGACTCATTCATCGAGCCGACCTGATTACGCTACCTACAATATGAACGGCGGGCCAACGCTAGGTTGCCGAAAGCCAGGGTGTGCGCGACGGTCATGCGCGACGATCTTGCGCGATGGCGCGCGCCATGACATGTCCCCGCCATGCTGCAACTTGCCGATTTCACCTACCGCCTCGGGCCGCGCCTGCTGATCGACCACGCCTCGGTATCGCTGCCCGATGGCGCGCGCTGCGGGCTCGTGGGCCGCAATGGCTGCGGTAAATCGACGCTGTTCCGGCTGCTGCTCGGCGAAATCGCGGCGGAATCGGGCACGTTCTCCCTGCCGCGCGGCGCGCGGATGGGCCATGTCGCGCAGGAAGCGCCGGGCGGGCCGATTTCGCTGCTGGATTATGTGCTGGCGGCGGATACGGAACGGGCATCCCTGCTCGCCGAGGCCGAGACCGCGACTGACGCCCACCGCATCGCCGAAATCCAGACCCGGCTCGCCGATATCGGCGCCCATGCCGCGCCGGCGCGCGCGGCCGGCATTCTCGCTGGTCTCGGATTCGACGCGGAGGCGCAAGGGCGGCCCTGTTCCGCGTTTTCCGGTGGTTGGCGGATGCGCGTCTCCCTCGCGGCGATGCTGTTCCTCGAACCGGACATGCTGCTGTTGGACGAACCAACCAACTACCTCGATATCGAGGGCGCGATCTGGCTCAAGGCGCATCTGAAGCGCTATCCGCACACGCTGCTCGTCGTCAGCCACGACAAGGACTTTCTCGACGAGGTGTGCGACCACATCCTTCACCTCGACCGCGGCAAGATGACGCTCTATCGCGGCAATTACGCCAATTTCGCGCGTCAACGCGCCGAGAAGGCGATGCTCGCCGAGAAGGAGGCCGACAAGCTCGCCGCGCAGCGCGCGCATCTCCAGGCGTTCATCGACCGCTTCAAGGCCAAGGCCTCAAAGGCCAAGCAGGCGCAAAGCCGGGTCAAGCAACTCGAAAAGCTCGGGCCGGTTGCGACCTTCTCCGCCGAGGAGGCCGCCCGCCTTCACCTGCCCAACCCGGAAAAGCCCCTCGCTCCGCCGATCGTGGCGATGGAAGGCGCATCGGTCGGCTACGGCGAGCGGGTGGTGCTGCGCAATCTCAACCTCTTCATTTCCGATGACGACCGCATCGGCCTGCTCGGCCAGAACGGCAACGGCAAGTCGACGCTGGTGAAGCTGATCGCCGGGCGGCTCGACGCCATGGCCGGCACGGTGACGCGCGCCGCGAAGCTGAACGTCGCCTATTTCGCCCAGCACCAGCTCGACGAACTCTCCGAAAGCGACACCCCCTATCTGCTGGTTCGGCGCCGCATGCCGCAGGCGGGCGAAGCGCAGGTGCGCGCCAAGACCGCGCAGCTCGGCTTCGGAGTCGACAAGGCCGATACCGCGATCGCCAAGCTCTCCGGCGGCGAGAAGGCGCGGCTGCTGCTCGGCCTCGCGGCGTTCGACGGCCCGCACCTCCTGATCCTCGACGAACCCACCAACCACCTCGACATTCCGATGCGCGAGGCGCTGGTCGAGGCGCTGGCGGACTACAAGGGCGCGGTGATCATCGTCAGCCACGACCGCGCGATCCTCGATGCCTCCTGCGACCGGCTCTGGCTGGTCGCGGACGGCGGGGTGAAGACCTTCGACGGCGACCTCGACGATTACGAGGCGATGGTCGTCTCCGCGCGCGGCAGCGATACGGGCAAGCGCGAGAGCGCCGGCAACGGCGCGGCGCCTTCGGCCCGCCGCGAGGCGGCGGAGAAGCGCGCCAATCTCAAGCCGTTGCGCGAGCGGGCGAAAGCGCTCGAAAACCAGCTCGAAAAGTTCAACACCCTCCTCGCCCGCGCCGACGAGGCGCTCGCCAACCCCGATACCTTCGCGAAATCGCCCGAACGCGCGGCGCAGATCGCCAAGGACCGTGCAGCGCTGGCCGAGCGCATCGCGGAAACCGAGGAGGAATGGCTCACGGTGATGGGCGAGCTGGAAGGCGCGTGATCCCGCACCTCAGGTCGGCGTCTCGACTTTCTTGTGCGGGATACGGCTCTCGGTGACGATGAAAAGCACCACCAGAATCCAGGCCGTGATGTGAATCGCCGAGACCAGCATGGTGCGGTCCGCCGTGCCATAGTTCGTCAGCACATCGTAGGTGGCGTTGTAGAGCGAGCCGCCCTTCCCTGCTGCGCGAATATCCATCAGGAAGGCGTTGTAAAGCCGATAGCCCGCCGTCAGCGCGCTCCAGTTCAGCCAGCCGAACACGGAATAGAACAACGTCACGAACAGGCGTTCGAGCGTCGTCATCTTGCGCTTCATCGCGTAGATGCCGCCGACCAGCGTGATGTGCACGAAGATGAACATGTTCCACGCCGTATCGATCGGTGTGCCAGACAATAGAAATTGCTGGATCAGTTCCTGAACGTTCATGGGGCGATGTTCCGGGTTCTCACGCCTTCTTCACCCAGCGACCGCCGTCCTGCTGCCAGTAGGTCGCGGGGTGGCCGAGGCCCTTGATGGTTTTCCAGGCCGCGCGCGCCTCATCGAGCGCCTCGCCATCCTCGCCGTCGAACATCAGAACGATTCGCTCGAACTCGTAGGCCGCGGGCAGCGGCGCGCGGTCGATCAGGAACAGCACCTCGGCGCCGTTGACGCGCGTATCCTTGGTCGTGAGCAGGATCGGCTGATGCTCGGCATCGCCCTCCTCCTCGCGGCCATGCGGCAGAAAACTGTCCTCCTTGTAGCTCCAGAGCGCCTCGTCGATCACGGCGAGACGCTCCTCAGTGCCGGAGCGGATGACGGCGTTCCAGCCCTTCTCGACCGCTTTCTCGACGAGCTGCGGCAGCGCCTTTTCGAGGCGCTGGCCCTGAAGGTGATAGAAGAGGACCTCGGCCATCTCAGGCTTCGTAATTGTCGGCCACCAACCGGTCGAGCAAGCGCACGCCGAATCCCGAGCCCCAGGACTTGTTGATGTCCGTCTGGGGCGAGCCCATCGCGGTGCCGGCGATGTCGAGGTGTGCCCAGGGGCAGCCGTCGACAAAGCGCTGGAGGAACTGCGCCGCCGTAATCGAGCCGCCATAACGGCCGCCGGAGTTCTTCACATCGGCGAACTTCGAATCGATGATCTTGTCGTATTCCGGGCCGAGCGGCATGCGCCAGAGCTTCTCGCCCGTCGCGGTGCCGGCCTTGGCGAGGTTGGCGGCGAGATCGTCGTTGTTCGAGAACAGCCCCGCCATCTCCTGCCCGAGCGCGACCATGATCGCGCCGGTCAGGGTCGCGAGGTTGACCATGAACTTCGGCGCGAACTTCTGCTTGGTGTGCCAGAGGATATCGGCCAGCACGAGCCGGCCCTCCGCGTCGGTGTTGATGATCTCGATCGTCTGGCCCGACATCGAGGTGACGATATCGCCCGGACGCTGGGCCTTGCCGTCCGGCATGTTCTCGACGAGACCGATCACGCCGATGACGTTGGCGCGCGCCTTGCGGGCCGCGAGCGTGTGCATGAGGCCGACGACCGCGGCCGCGCCGCCCATGTCGCCCTTCATGTCCTCCATGCCGGCGGCTGGCTTGATGGAAATGCCGCCAGTATCGAACACCACGCCCTTGCCGACGAAGGCGATCGGCGCGGCCTTCTCGTCCTTGCCGCCGAGCCATTTCATGATGACGACATGGCTCTCCTCGGCCGAACCCTGCCCGACGCCGAGCAGCGCGCGCATGCCGAGCTTCTTCAACTCCTTCTCGCCGAGCACGTCGATCTCGACGCCGAGCTTCTCCAGCGCGGCAGCGCGCTTGGCGAATTCGCCCGGCGTCAGCACGTTCGGCGGCTCGTTGACGAGATCGCGCGCGAGTTCGACGCCGGCATAGACGGCATCGCGCGTCTTGAGTTCCTTGCGCGAGGCGGGCGGATTGCCGGCGAGCAGCGTGACGGTGACGTTCTTCTGCTCGGTCTCGTCCGGTTTCTTCTTGGTCTGGTAGCGGTCGAACTTGTAGGCCGCGAGTTTCATGCCGAGCGCCATCTCGGCGATATCCGCCGGGGCCATGTCGCCCTCCGGCAGCGCGGCGATCAGCGAGACGTCACGATTGGCCGGGAGCTTCGCGCGGATCTGGCCGCCGAGCTTGAGGAAGTCTCGCGCGCCCTCGCCCTTCTCGGCGCCGATCAGCACCAGCGTCACCGGCTTGTCGCCGAGGCCGGGTTCCGCTGGCAGCACCAGCGCCGAGCCGGCCTTCGCGGCGAAGGCATCGGCAGCGACGGCGGCCGTTACGCGGGCCACGACGGCCTTGCCGAGGCGCTTCGCGACGGACGGCGCCAGTGCGCCCTCCTTGCCGACGAAGACAGCGACAGCCGGCGCGAAGGTTTCATCGAACCCGGCAACGGCGATTTTCAGGGGGTTGGACATCAATTTTCCTTTCGGCGCTTCCTGGTCGGCGGATTCCGGGCCGGAGGTGGCGCGGGACACGCGGAATCATGCGCGATCGTGAATGAGGGTGGAGCGGTTTTGCGGCCGCGGCAAGGGTACTTTGCGGGCGCTTTGCGGCGGCATTCCTCCTCGTGCGGCTTGCTGTTGCCGTAATTTCGGGCCAAACAGGCGCGAGGGGAGAAGACGCACCGGATGCCTTTGATCGAGCGCTACATTCTGCGGATCGCCGCCGGGGCGTTTCTCGTCTGCATCGGCGCGCTGACGGCGGTCATCTGGCTGACGCAGGCCTTACGCGAGCTGAACCTCGTCACCGGCAAGGGGCAGACCTTCTTCATCTTCCTCAAGGTGACGCTGTTCTCGCTGCCGGCGCTCATCATGGTGATCGCGCCGCTGGCACTGTTCATCGCCATTCTTTACACGCTCAACCGCCTCAACGGCGACAGCGAGCTGATCGTGATGAATGCGGCCGGCACCGCGCCGCGCACCCTGCTCCGACCCCTGCTGGTGCTGACGCTGTTCGTCTCGCTCCTCGTCGGCACGATCTCGATATACGTGATGCCGGAGAGCTTCCGGGCGCTGCGCACGCTCGTCACCAAGATCCGCGCCGACGTGGTGACGCGGATCGTCCAGGACGGGAAGTTCATCCAGCTCGATCAAGGCATCATGTTCCACTATCGCCAGCGCCTCCCCGGCGGCGCGATGGGCGGGGTGATGATCAACGATTCGCGCGATCCGAAATCGACCGCGACCTATCTCGCCGCGCGCGGCCTCGTCACCGAGATCGAGGGGCGCACCTATCTCATTCTCGACAAGGGGTCGATGCAGCGCCAGAGCCCGACGCAGCGCGACAGCGCCATCATCGCCTTCGATCGCTACGTGTTCGACCTCGACCAGTTCGAGCAGGCGACCGGGAAATACAATCTCAAGCCGCGCGAGCGCACGACCTGGGAGCTGCTGTTCCTCAACCGCAACGACGATTTCGTGAAATCGATTTACGGGCGGTTCCGCGCCGAACTGCATGACCGGCTGACGAACCCGCTCTATCCGATCGCAACGCTTGCCATCGCTTTCGCGGCGCTCGGCAGCGCTCGGACGACGCGCCAGAGCCGAGGGGCGGCCATTCTCGGCGCGGTGGCGACGCTGGTGCTGATGCGCATTCTCGGCTTCGCGGCGGCGAGCCTTTCGGTCCGCTCGGTCGCCGGCGCGGTGATGATGTATGCCGTGCCGATCGGCTTCACGATCGGCGGCGCAGTTTACGGCATGCGCGCGTTCTGGCCGATCCGCCGCAAGCGGAGCATCGACTGGAACGAGGTCACGGCGCGGCTCGTCGGCCTCCTGCCCGCGCGGCTGAGGCCGAGCCCATGACCGGTTGCGCGTCATGATCGGGAAAACGCTCGGGTTCTATTTCGCGAAGCGTTTCGCAAGCGCGATGTTCATCGTGTTCGCGACGGTGTTCGTGCTGATCTACACCATCGATTTCGTGGAACTGATGCGGCGCGCGGGCGATGCCACCGGCGCGGGCACGGGGACGATGGCGAAGCTGGCGCTGTTCCGCACGCCCGCGACGGCCGAGCGCGTCGTTCCGTTCGGCATGCTGTTCGGCGGCATGGTCGCCTTCATCGGGCTTTCGCGCCGGCTCGAACTGGTCGTTGCGCGCGCGGCCGGCATTTCGGCCTGGCAGTTCATCTCGCCGGCGCTGATCGTGGCGCTTGTCACCGGCCTGTTCGTTGTCGGCGTTTATAACCCCGTGGCGTCCGCGCTGAAGGACCGCGCCAACGCGCTCGAGGCACAGATCTTCCGGCGTGGCGGCGTCGCGCTCGGCAAGGAGGTGTGGCTTCGCCAGCGGTCGGTCGATGGCGAGGCGATCCTGCGCGCCACCAGCTTTGACATGGACAACGGCTCGCTGCTCGGCGTGACCGCGTATGTGATGGACCGTTCGAGCCAGTTCCTCGAACGCATCGAGGCGCCGGAGGCGCAGTTGCGCAAGGGCTTCTGGCGGTTCGTCAAGGCGCGCGTCGTCTCGATCGACGTCGAGCCGGAAACCCACGATACCTACCTGCTGGCGACGACCCTGACTCTCGACGAAATCCGCTCGTCGCTCGGCCCCGGTCAGGCTGTGTCATTCTGGTCGCTTCCGGGAATTGTCTCGCGGCTGGAACTTGCCGGGCTCGACGCGACGCGGTATCGCCTCATATACCAGACTCTGCTGGCGCGACCGGGTCTCCTGGTTGCGATGGTTTTGCTCGCCGCTTGTTTTTCGTTAAAGTTTTTACGATCAGGTGGTCTGGCTCGAATGGTGTTGGGTGGTGTGAGCGCAGGTTTTGCCCTCTTTGTCGCGACGCAAGTCGCCGAAGACCTGGGAAATGCGGGGGCCGTGTCGGCCGGATTCGCAGCCTGGGTTGCGCCTTCGCTTGCCTCCGCCTACGGCGTTCTGACGCTTCTTCGCAAGGAAGACGGCTGATGGACGCCCGATCTGCCAAGAATCGCATGGAATGGTTAACGCTCCGCAAAGCCCTTCTGGGCTCGGTGGCGCTTGCCGTTCTCGGCCTTTCGATGCCCGCTCCGGCTGCCGCGCAGACGCTCAACGACCGCCTCGCCGCCCATGCGCAGAACGACAAGAAGTCGCGCATGCTGGTCGATGCCAAGGAGGTCGTCTACGACCGCGACAAGGATCGCGTCAGCGCGGTCGGCGACGTGCAGATCTACTATCAGGGCCGCGTGCTCGAAGCCGACCGCGTGACCTATGACCGCAAGAACAAGCGCGTCTATGCCGAGGGCAACGCCCGCATGACGGAAGCCGACGGCACCAAGTCCTACGGCGACCGCTTCGACCTTACCGACGATTTCAAGAACGGGTTCATCGACTCGCTGCGCGTCGAGACGCCGACCAAGTCGCGTCTCTCCGCCGCCCGCGCCGAGCGCACGGGTGGCGAGCAGACCGTGTTCGAGCGCGGCACCTATACCGCCTGCGAAGCCTGCAAGAACGATCCTTCCAAGCCGCCGCTCTGGCAGGTGAAGGCCAAGCGGATCATCCACAACAACTCCGAGCAGCGCATCTATTATGAAGATGCCAGCATCGAGTTCTGGGGTGTGCCGCTGGCATGGTTCCCGTTCTTCGCCGCGCCGGACCCGACCGTGAACCGCCTTTCGGGTGTGCTCTCGCCGCGTTTCGTCTCGAAGACCAAGCTTGGCTACGGCACCTCGATCCCGCTCTACTGGGCGGCGGGCAAGAACTACGACGTCACCTTCACGCCGACCTATTTTTCGAAACAGGGCTTCCACGGCGATATTCTGTGGCGGCATCGGCTTGCGAACGGCTCTTATAACATCCGTGCCAACGGCATTTTCCAGCAGGATCGCGGCCAGTTCCGCGACCCCGCCTACTTCGGCCAGGCGGACCGGTTGTTCCGCGGCTCGATCTCCTCGGCCGGCAAGTTCCATCTCAACGAGAAATGGACCTTCGGCTGGAATGGCGCGATCGCGACCGACCGCTTCTATTTCAACGACTACAAGGTCAAGCCGACCTCGCTCTCGGCCGCCTTCTATCAGGAATCGATCTCGTCCGTTTATCTGCGTGGCCAGGGCTCGCGTAGCTGGTTCGACCTCTCGGCCTATCATTTCCTCGGGCTTTCGACCGCGGACTGGCAGCCGCAGATCGGCTCGGCGGCGCCGAGCTTCGACTTCGAGCGCCGGTTCACACCGAGCAGCATCGGTGGCGAACTGACGATCAGCGCCAATGCTGCGGCGATCCACCGCGACGCGGCCTATTACCAGCCGCTGCAGAGCGGCAACCTGCAGTTACTGAATTATTCCGGCACCACGGGCCGGTATCTCGCCTGCGTCACTGCTGCGAACCCGACAGGCGCCTACGCGCCGGGCAAGTGCCTGCTGCGCGGCTTCGCCGGCGATTACATGCGCACCAGCTTCGAAGTGTCGTGGCGGCGCCAGTTCATCGATCCGGTCGGGCAGGTCTGGACGCCGTTTGCGAGCCTGCGCGGCGATCTCGCGTGGCTTCAGGTCAGGCAATCCGGTTACAACAGCCCCGCGAACCTGTTCCCGACGGGGCGCTACGGCAACGACAACCAGAGCGCGTTCTTCGGCGGCAACGCGGACAATTTCCTGTTCCGCGGCATGCCGACTATCGGCATCGAATACCGCTACCCGTTCTTCGCGGCTTCAGGCTTCGGCACGCATCATTTCGAGCCGATCGTCCAGTTCATCGCCCGGCCGAACGAGCAGCGCATCGGCAAGCTGCCGAACGAGGACGCGCAGAGCCTCGTCTTTGACGAGAACTCGATCTTCGCGCTCAACAAGTTCTCCGGCTATGACCGTATCGAGGGCGGCACCCGCCTGAACTACGGCGGCCGTTACAGCTTCACCGCCAACAACGGCGCCTATCTCAGCCTGCTGTTCGGCCAGTCGGTCCATCTCGCCGGCCGCAATTCCTTCGCGCAGTACGATCTCGCCAACACCGGGCGCAACTCCGGTCTCGAAAGCCAGCAGTCGGATTTCGTGACGGCGGTGACGTTCCAGCCGAACGTGACCTCGACCTTCACGACCCGCGGCCGGTTCGACGAGAAGACCCTCGCGCTCAAGCGTCTCGATGTCGAAGGCTCGACGAAGTTCGGCAAGAGCATCGAACTCGCCGCGCTCTACTCCCGCATCGCGCCGCAGCCGGAACTCGGCTACAGCCTGCGCCGGGAGGGCGTGCATCTGAAGAGCCGGATCGATCTGCCGCGCAATTTCTACGTCACCGGTTCGGTGCTGTTCGACCTCGATCGCTACCTGACGCTGCGGACGGTCGGGATCGACAAGGATCGCTGGAGCGTTGCCGGCACGACGCTCGGCTTCGGCTACAAGGACGAGTGTACAGACTTCTCCCTGCTCTACTCGCGTACCTACAACGATTATATCAGCGGCACGAATCTCCGGACCACGACCTATCTCATGAAGCTCGAGCTGAAGGATCTCGGCGATTCGACCCTCGCCCGAAGGACGTCACGCTAATGTTTCACATGGTTCCTGAGCTTTTCCGCACCCTCACCCATCCGTTTCGCCAGTCCGTGCTGGCCGGAATCGCCGTGGCTGGATTGACGCTGGCGGCATTTCCGGGGGCGGCGCAGGCCCAGAACGTCGTGGCCACGGTCAACGGCAAGGCGATCACGTCGTTCGATGTCCAGCAGCGGATCAGGCTCGGTGCCCTGACGCAGAAGCAGCGCGTCACCCCCAAGACGGCCCTGCAGGAACTCGTCGACGATCAGGTCAAGATTCTCGAGGCCCGCCGGATCGGCTACCGCGTGACGGAAGACGGCGTCGAGTACGAATTCAACCGTCTTGCCAAAGGTTATAACCAGTCGGCGGACCAGTTCGCGCAGACCCTCCGTCGCGCCGGGCTGGAGCCGGATCTCCTGCGCGAGAGCCTGCGGGCCAATCTTGCCTGGGAGGCGCTGCTGCGCGATCGCGCCCGGATGGGGTCGCAGGTTACGCGCGCGGAAATCGACGCCGAGGTCAACAAGAAGAAGGCCGGCGAAGGCACGATCACCGAATACGAACTGGTGCAGATTCTTTTCATCGTGCCGCAGGGCAGTGGCAAGGCCGGGGCGCAGCAGCATGCGGCCGCCGCGGCAAGGGGTGGCTTTTCCTCCTGCGAGGGTGGCTTCGACAGGTTCCGCACGCTGACGGATGTCGCGGTGAAGGATCGCGTCACACGCACGAGCGCCGATCTGCCGCCGGCGATGCGCAAGCTGCTCGACCAGACGCCGGTCGGCAAGATGACCGCGCCCTATGCGACGCCGCAGGGCTACGAGCTGATCGCCGTGTGCGCGAAGAAGCAGCGCGACAACCCCGAACTCGAGCGCGCGGCCGTCGCCAACCAGCTGACGCTGAAGAAATTCTCGGAAAACACGAAGGACTACCTGGCGTCGCTGCGAAAGAAGTACAACGTCGTCTATCGCCGGTAAGCGGCGGGCACGATGCTGGATCAACTGCCTCCGCTGCGCGAGGTCATCCGCGCCCACGGGCTCGATGCCCGCAAGTCGCTGGGACAGAACTTTCTTCTTGATCTCAATATCACCTCGAAGATCGCCCGATCCGCCGGCTCGCTCGATGACCATGTCGTCATCGAGGTGGGGCCGGGTCCCGGCGGGCTGACGCGGGCGCTGCTCGCGCATGGCGCCGCGCACGTCATCGCCATCGAACGCGATCACCGCTGCATGGGCGCGCTGGCGGAGATCGCCGCGGCCTATCCGGGCCGGCTGACGGTGGTGGAGGCGGATGCGATGACGTTCGATCCCTTGCCGCTGCTGGACGGGCGGCGCGCGCGGATCGTCGCCAACCTCCCCTACAACATCGGCACGTCCCTGCTGATCGGCTGGTTGCGCGCCATGCCGTGGCCGCCGTTCTACGATTCCCTGACGCTGATGTTCCAGCGCGAGGTCGCGAAACGGATCGTGGCAACGCCGGCGCACCCGGATGATTACGGCCGGCTCGGCATTCTCGCCAACTGGCGCTGCACGACGAAAATCCTGTTCGATCTGCCGCCCGCCGCCTTCACGCCGCCGCCCAAGGTCACGTCGAGCGTCGTCCATCTCGTGCCGCGCCCCGCGCCGGAACCGGTTTCGCTGGAGGCGCTCGAACGCGTCACCGCAGCGGCCTTCGCCCAGCGGCGCAAGATGCTGCGGCAGAGTCTCAAATCCCTTGGGGACATCGCGCATCTCCTGGAGGCGGCGGGGCTCGACGGTTCCGAACGCCCGGAGACGCTGCCGGGAACGGCCTTCTACGCGATGGCGCGGGCGCTGGAGCGTTCCTCATTCTGACGGAACCAGAATGACGCTCCATCTTGTTGTTTTACTGCATTTTCTTTCGCTCAACCGGCATCCACTTGAGCGGAAAATGCACTGCACGCGCGTTGACCGCGTCGCGCCGGTCAGGCGCCCCGGGCGAGCACCTTCGTGAGGTCCTGCAGCAGCATGCGCACATCGTCGGCGAGATAGGCCCGCCGGTGCCGCTTCATGCGTTCCGCGGCGAGGATCTGCTTCAACTCGCCGAAGCAGCGTTCGAGATCCTCGTTCACCAGCACGTAGTCGTAATCGCCCCAGTGCGCGATCTCGGTTTCGGCGGTCTGGAGACGGCGGAAGATGACGCTGTCGGCATCCTCGGCGCGGCGCTTGAGGCGGCGCTGAAGCTCCTCGATCGACGGCGGCAGGATGAAGACGCTGACGACATCCGGCCGCATCCGCTGGTAGAGCTGGAGCGTGCCCTGAACGTCGATGTCGAAGAGGACATCGGCACCCTCGGCAAGCGCGAGTTCCACCGGTCCGCGCGGGGTCGCGTAGAAATTGCCGTGCACCTCGGCCCATTCGAGAAGGTCGCCGCGCTCGCGCATCGCGTGGAAGGTCGGCACATCGATGAAGCGGTAGTGGACCCCTTCCACTTCGCTGGGCCGGCGCTGGCGCGTCGTCACGGAGACCGACAGCCGGATCGACGGGTCGGCCTGCAGGAGCAGCCGCGAGAGAACCGATTTCCCCGCGCCGGAGGGCGAGGAAATGACGAACATCATGCCGCGCCGGTTCTTCTCCATCTCCGCCTCCCCCCGATCGAAGCCCCGGTCACTGCACCGGGTTGGTGGCCAATGGCAGATTCTGCAGCGGCTGGCGAGCGGTGGCTGGCGGAGTGCCTGATCCTGAAGCGCCCGGTGCCGGCGCGGTCGCGCCCTGCCCCGATTGCTGGCGCAACGCCTCGATCTGGCGCCAGCGCGCGACATTGCGGTTATGCTGCTCGAGCGATTCCGCGAAGGCGTGGCCGCCGGTACCGTCGGCCACAAAGTAGAGATCCTTCGTCTGCGAGGGGTTGGCGGCGGCTTCCATGGCCGCGCGGCCCGGATTGGCGATCGGCCCCGGCGGCAGGCCGCTGATCACATAGGTGTTGTAGGGGGTCGGCTTGTCGATCTCGGCGCGGGTGAGGCTGCGGCCGAGGATGGCCTTGCCGCCGATCAGCCCATAGATGATCGTGGGATCGGACTGGAGCTTCATGCGCTTCTCAAGGCGGTTGTAGAAGACGCTGGCGACGCGGTTCCGCTCGTCGGCGCGCCCGGTTTCCTTCTCGACGATCGAGGCCAGGGTCACGAGTTCACGGGTCGATTTCAGCGGCAGATCCTTGGCACGACGGTTCCAGACCTCCTGCAGCACGCGCTTGTGCTCGCGCTGCATGCGGGCGAGAAGCGCCTCGCGCGGCGTGCCGCGGTTGACCTTGTAGGTATCCGGCAGGAGCGAGCCCTCCACCGGAATCTGCGCGATCTCGCCGACCAGGAGATCGTTGTCCTTGAGGCGCTGGACGATCTGCTCGCTGGTCAACCCCTCGGGAATTGTGATCGTGTGCTCGACCGAGCGGCCGGAGGAAATGATTTCGAGCACCTCGTTCATCGTCACGTGACGCTTGAAGAGATACTCGCCGGATTTCGCACGATTATTGGCGGCGGAGGACGAGAATTTCGCCTGAAGGTCGCGCCAGAACAGCGCGAACCAGAGCCAGCCCGGCTTCTCGATCACGCCTTCATGGGTCAGATGCTCGGCGATGTCCTCCGAACTCGAACCGCGCTCGATGATCACGAACTTGTCCGCCGGAAGCGGCCCTTCGGCGGCGAATTGCTTGCGGCCCATCGCGATGCCGCCGGCCAGTACCAGCACGAGGATCAGCGACGCCGTCATCAGGCCCGAGAACAGGCCGATCAGCCCGGTCTTGCGGCGCTTCGGCGGCGGAGGCGGCGCGACGGTCGCGTTGACGGCCTCGCCGACGGCCGGCCGACGGCGGCCGCTGAACCAGCCGCGGCGGACGGCATCTTCGCCGGGGTCGCTCGGTGTCTCGGGCTTAAGCGCCATCCTCTCGCCTCTCCCGCCTCGCATGCGGTCTCGTGATGGCGGCCGCAGCAGGCCGCGCGTTAATATTCGGGTTGCCGGTATTCCCGACAAATATGGCGAAAACGGGCAGGCGCCCGGCCGCCGGCGGCTCAGGCATAACGCCGCATGATCAGCGAGGCGTTGGTGCCGCCGAAACCGAAGGAATTGGACAGGGCGATATCGATCTTTCGCGGCCGGGCCTTGTGCGGCACGAGGTCGATTGTGGTTTCGACATCCGGATTGTCGAGATTGATCGTCGGCGGCGCGATCTGATCGCGAATCGCGAGAATCGAGAAGATGGCCTCGATGGCGCCTGCCGCGCCGAGCAGATGCCCGGTCATCGACTTGGTCGAGGACATCGAGATATTGCGGGTCTCGTTGCCGAGCAGACGCAGCACCGCGCCGAGTTCGATCGTATCCGCCATGGTCGAGGTGCCATGCGCGTTGATGTAGTCGATATCCCCCGACGAGATGCCGGCGCGCTTCAGCGCGGCGCTCATGCAGCGGAAGGCTCCATCGCCGTCCTCGGAGGGGGCGGTGATGTGGAAGGCGTCGCCCGACATGCCGTAGCCCACGATCTCGGCGTAGATCTTCGCGCCGCGCGCCTTGGCGTGCTCGAGCTCCTCCAGCACGACGATGCCGGAGCCCTCGCCCATCACGAAGCCGTCGCGGTCCCTGTCGTAAGGGCGCGAGGCGCGGGTGGGGTCGTCGTTGAACCCTGTGGACAACGCGCGGCAGGCGGCAAAGCCCGCCATCGATATCCGCGAGATCGGCGACTCCGTACCCCCCGCGACCATCACATCGGCATCGCCGAGCGCGATCATGCGTGCGCCGTCGCCGATCGCGTGAGCGCCGGTCGAACAGGCGGTGACGACCGCGTGATTGGGGCCCTTGAGGCCGTGCTCGATGGAAATATAGCCCGAGGCGAGATTGATCAGCCGGCCGGGAATGAAGAATGGCGAGACGCGGCGCGGGCCGCGTTCCGCCAGCAGGACGGCGGTTTCGGAAATGCCGCCGATGCCGCCGATGCCCGAGCCGACGATGACGCCGGAGCGGGTCTGGTCCTCGTAGGACGTCGGATGCCACCCGGCATCGTCGAGCGCCTGCCGGGCCGCGGCCATCGCGAAGACGATGAACTCGTCGACCTTGCGCTGGTCCTTCGGGTCCATCCACTCGTCGGGCCGGAAATCCGCCGGACCATCGCCACGCGGGATGGAGCAGGCGATCTGCGCCGGAAGATCGGACGTTTCGAACGTGTCGATCTTCCGCGCGGCCGACTTGCCGGCGAGAATGCCCGCCCAGCTGGGCTCCACGCCGCAGCCAAGCGGCGAGACCATGCCGAGACCGGTAACGACAACCCGACGGAGCATGCTGGTTATCCGGGCAGGCGAAACGGCACTCAGGCCGCGTTCTTCTCGAGGAACTTCACCGCGTCGCCGACCGTGACGATCGTTTCGGCCGCGTCGTCCGGGATCTCGACACCGAACTCTTCCTCGAACGCCATCACGAGCTCGACGGTGTCGAGGCTGTCGGCACCCAGATCATCGATGAAGTTGGCATTCTCGACGACCTTGTCGGCATCGACGCTGAGATGCTCGATGACAATCTTTTTCACGCGCTCAGCGACATCGCTCATGGTGAACCCTTCTCTTAAGGTACGTTACTTCAGGACAAAGCGCTCCGCACCGGCACCATGCCGGAACGGGCGCAACCCGCTGCTTCCCTTCCAAAGCCCGAGGGGAATGTCAACGTGCAGCGCGGCGAGCACCATCAAAAAATAGCCGCAATGAACCGTTTTTGGTCAACCTCCAAGACAATGGCGTCGCCGCACCGCTCGCCCGGCCGGGATGGTTCCTTGCAAGCCCGCATCCGTTCAGCATGGAGATTCGCGGCGTCGAAAGGCGCGATTGTTCCGGCGTTCGCTCCGGGCGGACTGCTTTCGATCCTGCTGCATGGGGTGGTGCTGGTCCTGCTGGCGCTGGCGCTGCGGACGACGCCTCCCTTCCGCCCGGCTATGGAATGGGCCTCGGTCGAGATCGTCGACGAAGCGGAGGTGCCAAGGCCACAGCCGCCGGCCCCTTCGCCGGTTCCCGGCCCCGCCCGACCTTCCGCCCCGGTTCCAGGTGCCGCCTCGGGTCCGATCCGCGCCGAGCACATGCTTTCGGGCGCGCTTCTTTCAGGCCCTTACGGTGCCGCGATGAAACGCGAACTCGGCCAGATGGAGGGTGAGACCCGCACCATGCAGCTGTGCAATATCGAGGCGATGGCGCAGATCGATCGCTGGCAGGCCAACGGCGCCCACGCCCGCGGGGTGGTTGCGTATGCCCGCAGCACGCCGCGCCTGCAACGCTCGGTTTTCCGGGCGGCGGGCGCCGCGGTCGATCTGCGCGGCCACTGGTTCCGGCTCAGCTATTCCTGCGAACTCGCAGGGGACGGCACCGTCTCCGGTTTCGAGTTCAAGCTCGGCTCGGAAATCGGGGCGGAGGATTGGGAACGGTTCTCGCTGCCGCCGCCCGGCCAATTCAGGCTCGATTAGATTAATTCAGGCTCGATTAGATTCTTGCCATGCCGCCGTTGACGTGCAGCGTCTGGCCATTGACGTAAGCCGCCTCGACGCTGGCGAGATAGGCGACGGCGCTGGCGATCTCGGCGCCGGTGCCCATGCGGCCGGCGGGGATCGAGGCCATGATGGCCTCCCGCTGCTTCTCGTTGAGCGCTTCCGTCATCGCGCTTTCGATGAACCCCGGCGCGACGCAGTTGACCGTGATGCCGCGCGAGGCCACTTCCGCGGCGAGGCTTTTCGTCATGCCGATCATGCCGGCCTTGGCGGCGCAGTAATTCGCCTGCCCCGGATTGCCGGTGACGCCCACAACCGAGGTGATGCCGACGATGCGGCCGAAGCGGCGCTTCATCATGCCCTTCACCGCCGCGCGGGCGAGAATGAACGACGAAGTGAGGTTGACCGCGAGCACGCTGTCCCACTCCTCATCCTTCATGCGCATGAAGAGGTTGTCGCGGGTGATGCCAGCGTTGTTGACGAGGATGTCGAGCCCGCCCATCGCCTTCTCGGCCTCCGGCACCAGCGCTTCCACCGAGGCGCGGTCCGAGAGGTTGGCGGTGACGATGTGGGTCCGCTCGCCGAGCTTCGCCGCCACGGCCTCCAGCGCCTCGCGCCGCGTGCCGGAGAGGCACACCGTCGCGCCCTGCGCGTGCAACGCCTCGGCGATGGCGGAACCGATGCCGCCCGAGGCGCCGGTGACGAGGGCGAATTTGCCGTTGAGTGAGAACATGGGGAGCCTTTCAGGAGTTTCGGGCGCAAAATGCAACGAGCGCAGCCTGCACCTCGCGCTGCAGGTCCCGCATTCTAATACCGTAGGGCTCGGTCAGTACCGGATTATCTGAAGATTTCCAGAAAGATTCTCCGGCGTTTTTCTTCAGCACGATCACCAGCGCATCGTTGGCGCGCGCTGCCGGGTGGTACTCAAAGGCGGCAACCTCTCTGAAGGGAATTCTGCGCGGGGCCCGATCCGCCAAGGTGTTGAAGGTCACCCCTTCGGCATCAATCTCGAGGCGGATCACCTTTTGCCACTGAACCAGTCCATAGAGGAAGAACCCGCCAGTGAGCAGGCTCACCAGCACCCAACTCGTCTGCGCGCCAGGCACGGTTCGCGTGGCGTACTTCATGACCAGAAGCGGGAAAACGCCGGAAGCGAATACGAAAAACAGCAGCTGGAAAATCGGAAAGCCAATCCGACGTTCGAAGATGCGTTTTGTTTCCTTGTCGCTCAGGTGGTCGCCCATCCCGCCACATCCTCCGGCGTGCCGATATTTGCCGCCTCGCTGCCGGCGACCAGCCGCTTGGCAATGCCCGTCAGCACCTTGCCCGAGCCGCATTCGAGGAATTTCGTCACGCCCGCGTTGCCGAGCCAGAGCATCGACTCGCGCCAGCGGACAGAGCCGCAGACCTGTGTGACGAGGTTCTTGCGGATTGCCTCCGGGTCCGAGACGGCATCCGCCGTGACATTGGCGACCACCGGGACAACAGGTGCCTTGATGGTCGCGCCGGCGAGCGCTTCGCGCATCCGCTCGGCGGCCGGGGCCATCAGCGCCGAATGGAACGGCGCCGAAACCGGGAGCAGGATCGCGCGCTTGACGCCTTTGGCCTTGGCGATCTCGCAGGCGCGGTCGATCGCGGCCTTGTCGCCCGAAAGCACCACCTGCCCGCCGCCGTTGTCGTTGGCGACGTCGCAGCATTCGCCCTGCGCGGCTTCCTTGGCGATTTCCGAAGCCAGATCCCATTCCGCGCCGAGCAGCGCGGCCATCGCGCCCTTGCCGACCGGCACCGCCGCCTGCATCGCATCACCGCGGATGCGCAGGAGCTTGGCGGTGTCCGTGATCGTCAGAGCGCCGGCGGCCGCGAGAGCGGAATATTCGCCGAGCGAATGGCCGGCCACATAGGAGGCCGCCTTGCCCAGATCGAGCCCCTTCTCCGCTTCCAAAACGCGGATGACGGCGAGCGAATGCGCCATGAGGGCCGGCTGGGCGTTGGCGGTGAGGGTAAGCTGATCTTCCGGCCCCTCGAACATCAGCGCCGAGAGCTTCTGGCCGAGGGCGGCATCGACCTCCTCAAACACCGCGCGGGCGGCAGCGAAGTTCTCGGCGAGCGCCTTGCCCATGCCGACGGCCTGAGAGCCCTGTCCGGGGAAAAGAAAGGCCGTCTTGCTCATGTCTGGGTCTCCTTTGGCGCGGATTTTCTACCGGTTTTCTGCGGCAATGGCGATGGCTGTGCTTGCTTGTCAAGCGTTCGGGGCGAAATTCGCTTATTCACTGGCGAGGCGGCCCCCTGTCGTGAAACTATGCCGGAGCCGGAACAACCTTGGAGGATCGTCATGTCGGGCAGGCTCATCCTCATCGGCGGCTGTCTCGCCGTCTTGGTCGCGGGGACCGCGCCAGGCTTCGCGCGCACGGCGAAGTGCCTGCTCGTCGTCGACGGCAAGACCTATATCGACGGGCCGTGCGATTTCACGGCCAAAAAGGAGCAGTTCGAGATCAGCAACCGGGGTACGGGCAAGGGCCTGTTCTTCGCGATCGTCGATACTGAGCCGGAAGGCGCGGAGGGGTTCTGGAATGCGGAACGCGGCGCAACGCACGCGCATTCCCGCCTCGGCCCGCTGAAACGTCAGGGCGGTTGCTGGGTCAACGATCGCGCCAAGGTCTGCGCCTGGGCGAAGGGCAAATAGGCGCTACTTCGTCAGGCCGTGGCGACCCCCAGAATTTCGGCGACCCGCGACCGTAGCGCTGGAACCGTCTCCGTCTCGAACCACGGATTGCGCTTGAGCCAGCCGATATTGCGCGGACTGGGGTGAACCAGCGGCAGCAAACGCGGGAAGGTCTCGCGCCAGTTGGTCACCGCGTCGGTCAACGGCTTGCCACGCGTCTCCGGAAGGTGCCAGTTCAACGCATAGCGCCCGAGAAGAACGGTCAGCTCGATATGCGGCATGGCGGCCAGCAGACGCGCACGCCAGAGCGGCGCGCATTCGCTGCGCGGCGGCAGGTCGGCGCCCTTTTCGGTGCCGGGGTAGCAGAACCCCATCGGCACGAGCGCGATGCGACTCGCATCGTAGAAGGTCTCCCGGTCGATGCCGAGCCAATCGCGCAGGCGGTCGCCGGAGAGATCGTCGAACGGCCGCTCCTGCCCGTGCGCGACTCGCCCCGGCGCCTGCCCGGCGATCAGGATGCGCGCGCCGGATCCCGCCTGAAAGATCGGGCGCGGGCCGAGCGGCAGATCCTTGCCCTTGCCCTGGCAGGCCGTGCAGGCGCGGATTTCGGTGAGGAGATCATCCATCTTCAAGGCGTTCGATCCGGCGACGGGGTGGACAAGACCTATGTCCAAGCGTGCAAAATGCACTTGTTATTCAAAACGAACAGGGCTATGAGCCCCACTTCCGCTTGGCCGGTGGCTGAACGGAGAGCCGGGTGTTCGCCCGGTAGGGTTTTCGGACCCGTTCTCCCGTGTCAACGCCTTCGTGATTTCTCGTTTGGGCCTTCCAAGGGCTCGAAGGGCTTCGCGCCAGTGGAAGTGAAACTTGAAAGAAGGCTCTTATGGCACTCTATGAACACGTTTTCCTGGCACGCCAGGATGTAACGGCTCAGCAGGTCGAGGCGATGACCGAGACCTACAAGACCGTGATCGAGGCCAATGGCGGCGCCGTCGCCAAGGTCGAATACTGGGGCGTGAAGACCCTCGCCTACCGCATCAAGAAGAATCGCAAGGCGCATTACGCGCTGTTCAATCTCGATGCTCCGCCGGCCGCCGTTGCCGAGATGGAGCGCCAGATGGCGATCAACGAAGACATCCTCCGCTTCATGACCATCAAGGTCGAGGAACTCGAGGAAGGCCCGTCGGCCATGCTCCAGCGCCGTGACCGCGATGATCGTGGCGAGCGTGGTGATCGCGGCGACCGCGGTGATCGCGGCCCGCGCCGTTCGCGCGATGACGATGCCGTCGAAGGCAACGAGGAGGAAGTCTGATGAGCCAAGCTGCCGGCGCACGCCGCCCCTTCTTCCGCCGCCGCAAGACCTGCCCGTTCTCGGGCAATGGCGCCCCGAAGATCGACTACAAGGACGTCAAGCTGCTCTCGCGCTACATTTCCGAGCGCGGCAAGATCGTCCCCTCGCGCATCACGGCCGTTTCGGCCAAGAAGCAGCGCGAGCTTGCCCAGGCCATCAAGCGCGCCCGCGTGCTCGGCCTGCTGCCCTACGTGATCAAGTAAGGGTCCCCTCGCATAAGCTCGGGCGCGCATTCGCGCTTGCGGCCGTTCCGGCCGACAAGGAGCCAAGCGAGGAATTCCGGACGTCGCTCCAATACGAAAGACGATCCGGCGGCTCCGGCCGCCGGCTTTTCAGGCAAACACGTCGCCGCTGCCGGGTCACTGTCGGCGGTAAAGCTGAAACGGAAAGCCAGCCTGGGGCCGAGCCGTTTCTAACCGCCAGTTCCGGAAATTCCGGCTGGATCGCGGGACAGCTCGACCGATGGAACAGCCCGTAACGGCGCCCCCTTCCCTGTCGCAGGCCGTTTTGGTCGGAACCGCTGCCGGTTTCGCCACCGCGTTCATGTCCGGCCTGCTGACGCCCGGCGTCGCGCCGGTGGTCTTTCTTTCGCTGATCGCGCCGCTGCCGCTGTTCATCGCCGGGTTCGGCTGGCACCCGCTGGTCGCGGCGCTAGGCGGGCTCGTGGCGGCGCTGAGCGTCAATACGGTGGTCGGCATGGCCGCCTCGCTCGCTGTCGTGGCGATGCTCGGCCTGCCGGCTTTCGCGATCACGCTGGTTTCGGAGCGCCAGTTCGGCCGGTACACGGGCCGCCCGGAGCGCGACGGGATCGAACTCGGGCGGCAGATGGTAACGCTGGTTCTCTACGTCGCGATCGTGGCCACCGCGTCGGCGATGGTGATCGAACCGGATTTTGCCGCGCTTCAGCAGCGCATCCGCAAATCGGTCGAGGTCGCGTTTCATCTCGTCGGCATGCAGGTAAGCGCGCCGGGCTCGCGAGACCTCGGCCCGCTGTTCGACATGATGGCAGCCATCATGCTGCCGCTTTCGGGCCTGCTCGCCATCGCGACGCTCGTCATCAGCGCGACGCTCGGGGCGATGATCGCCGAGCGTTCCGGGCGCATCGCCTTTATCCGGCCGGACCTGCGCCGCTTCCGCCTGCCGGGCGGCGCGCTGATCCTGATCGGCCTTTCCTTCATCGTCAGCATCCGCGGCGGCTATGTCGGGTTGCTCGCCGAGATGGTGGCACTCGGTCTCGCCTTCGCTTTCCTGCTGCAAGGGCTCGCGGTCGTTCATGCGCGGACCATCGGCATGGATGGGCGCGGCTTCGTGCTCGGCGCGCTCTGGGCCGTGATGATCTTCTTCGGCGTTCCGGCGCTGATCTTCGTGCTGGCCGGCATGGCCGACCATCTTTTCGATTTCCGGCGGGGACGGCTCTGACCCCCTCGCTCCAACCGCTTCCAGCTTTCTGAACATCAAAGGAGAAAAACCATGGAAGTCATCCTTCTCGAACGTGTCGCCAAGCTCGGCCAGATGGGCGAGGTTGTCCGCGTCAAGGACGGTTATGCCCGCAACTTCCTGCTCGCCCGCGGCAAGGCGCTGCGCGCGACGGACGCTAACAAGGCGAAGTTCGCCGAGCAGCGCGCCCAGCTCGAAGCCAACAACCTTGAGCGCCGCAAGGACGCCGATGCCGTTGCCGGCAAGCTCGACGGCCAGAGCTTCGTGCTGATCCGTCAGGCAGGTGAATCGGGCGTGCTCTACGGTTCGGTCTCCTCGCGTGACCTCGCCGAAGCGCTCACCGCCGGCGGCTTCACCGTGGGCCGCGGCCAGATCGCGCTCAACACCCCGATCAAGACCCTCGGCATGCACGGCGTTTCGGTTGTCCTGCACCCGGAGGTTTCGGCGAACGTGACCATCAACGTTGCCCGCTCGGCCGAGGAAGCCGAACGCCAGGCCCGCGGCGAGAACGTGCTGACCCGGGAGGAGGACAACCTCGACGATCTCGGCCTCGAGATCGGCGCGGCGCTGGCCGAAGCCGGCCCGATGGCGGAACTTTGATTATTTGTGTGGCCCCGAGGATTTGCCGGGGCCACATTTCCACGGTAACGGCACTTCGTGCCCGCTCGGCGGCCCGTTCGGGCCTAGCTTCGGCTTCGCCTCGCGGGGTGACAGTTTTCATCCGTCATGGCCGGGCTTGACCTGGCCATCCACGGCTTTCACCGCGATCCGCTGGCAAGCAAAATCCCGTCAAGCCTTGGCGGGATTTTTTTTGAGCCTGTGAGAATCGGGGGAATCAGGCACAATTCAAATTGGTGGATTTTCGCACTTTTGTTGGTGGCGTGTTTCCCGCATGGAAACATCTCCGCCATCCGATTCCATGTCCGGACCGCCCTTCAGTTCAAACCGATTGTAGCCTCCGATGACCAGCCTAGCCCGCATCGAGCCGCAACCCGAAGCCAACCTTCGTCTCGCCCCGCACAATCTCGAGGCGGAACAGGCGCTGCTGGGCGCGATTCTCGTCAACAACGAGGCCTATGACCGCGTTTCTGACTTCCTGCGCCCGGAGCACTTCTTCGAGGCGCTGCACGGGCGGATTTTCGAGGTCATCACCAAGCTGCTGAAGGCCGGCAAGGTTGCGACGCCGATCACGCTGAAGACCTACCTGCCCGATCTCGATCTCGGCGGGATGACGGTCCCGCAATACCTCGTCCGCCTTGCGACCAGCGCGACGACGATCATCAACGCACTCGAATACGGCCGTACCATCTACGAGCTGGCGCTGCGCCGGAACCTCATCACCATCGGCGAGGACATGGTCAACCGCGCCTTCGACGCGCCGGTCGACGAAAGCCCGCGCCTTCAGATCGAGGATGCCGAGCGCAAGCTCTATGGCCTCGCCGAGGCCGGTCGGTTCGAAGGTGGTTTCCAGAGCTTTTCCTCCGCGCTAAGCCTCGCGATCCACATGGCGAGCGAAGCCTATCGGCGTGATGGCGGCCTTTCCGGCACCGCGACCGGCCTGCGCGACTTCGACCAGAAGCTGGGCGGCCTGCAGCGCTCGGACCTTGTGATCCTTGCGGGGCGCCCGGCGATGGGCAAGACCTCGCTCGCGACCAACATCGCCTACAACATCGCCAAAGCCTGGCGTGGCGAGCGCCAGCCGGACGGCGTCGTCAAGACGGTCAACGGCGGCATCGTCGGCTTCTTCAGCCTCGAAATGAGCGCCGAGCAGCTCGCGACCCGCGTCATCGCCGAGCAATCCGGCGTGCCCTCGTTCAAGATCCGCCGCGGCGACATCACGCAGGACGAATTCGCCAAGCTGCACGAGGCGGTCGCGGAAATGCAGAGTGTACCGCTGCATATCGACCAGTCGGGCGGCATCTCGATCGCGCAACTGGCGGCCCGCGCCCGTCGCCTCAAGCGCCAGCACGGGCTCGACCTGCTGGTGGTGGATTACCTCCAGCTGCTCGCCGGCTCGTCGAAGAAGAGCGACAACCGCGTGCAGGAACTCACCGAGATCACCACCGGGCTCAAGGCGCTCGCCAAGGAACTCGACGTGCCGATCGTCGCGCTCTCGCAGCTCTCCCGTCAGGTCGAGAGCCGCGACGACAAGCGCCCGCAACTCTCGGACCTGCGTGAGTCCGGCTCGATCGAGCAGGATGCGGACGTGGTGCTGTTCGTCTATCGCGAGGAATATTACCTCCAGAACAAGGAGCCGAAGCCCGGCACCGAGGACCATCTCAAATGGCAGATGGAAATGGACCGGGTGCACGGCAAGGCCGAGGTCATCATCGGCAAGCAGCGTCACGGCCCGACCGGCTCCGTGCAGCTCCAGTTCGACGCCAATGTGACGCGGTTCTCGGACCTCGCCTCCGAGGATTACCTGCCCGAACGCCTCGAATAGTAGCGATTTTCACGCCGGATCGTCGAAAATCCCGGTGGAAACGGCGCGCGAATAGGGGCAGGATCGCGGTATGGACGACATGGCTGCCCTCCTCACCATCAATCTCTCCGCGCTCGCCGAGAACTGGGCGCGGCTCGCTTCCCGTGCCGGCGCGGCGGAATGCAGCGCGGTGGTGAAGGCCGATGCCTACGGGCTCGGCATCGAGCACGCCGTGCCGGCGCTGGTGCGCGCGGGGTGCCAGACCTTCTTCGTCGCCCATGTTTCCGAAGGCGTCCGGGCCCGCGCGGCGGCGCCGCAGGCCCGGATTTACGTGCTGAACGGGCTCGCGCAGGCGCGGATGCACGATTATCGCGTCCACCGTCTCCGCCCCGCGCTCGGTTCGATCCCGGAAGTCGGCTACTGGCGTCAGCACGGGCATGGTTGCGAGCCGGCCGCACTCCATGTCGATACCGGAATGAACAGGCTCGGCCTCAGGATGGACGAAGCGCTGGCGCTGCTGCCCTCGCACCGGCTCGCCGATCTCGGCATCGGGCTGGTGATGACGCATTTCGCCTCCGCAGAAGTGCCGGGCGCCAGTGACACCGCTGCGCAGATCGCGGCTTTCGCGAGCCTCAAGGCGGCGCTCGCCGCCTCGGGCAACGGCGCCACGCCGATGAGCCTATGTAATTCGTCCGGGCATTTCCTCGACGGGATCGAGACCTACGACCTCACCCGCCCCGGTTATGCGCTCTATGGCGGCAATCCCACGCCGGACCGGCCGAACCCGATGCGCCCCGTCATCCGACTGGAAGCGCCGATCGTCCAGATTCGCGCCGTGCCGAAGGGCGAGGCTGTTGGCTACAACGGCAATTGGGTCGCCGCGCGCGAGAGCCGGATCGCCACGATCTCCTGCGGCTATGCCGACGGCTATCCGCGCAATGCCGGCAATAACCCGCAGCACAAGGGCGGCTCGGCGATTGTTGCGGGCATCGAGTGCCCCTTCGCCGGCAATGTCTCGATGGACCTGATCACGCTCGACATCACCGACGTGCCGGAGGGCAAGGTGAAGCCCGGCGATTTCGCGACGCTGATCGGCGATGCGCTCGATATCGACCGGGTCGCGGCGGCGGCCAGGACCAACGGCTACGAAATTCTCACGAACCTCGGCCGGCGCTACCGGCGGCAGTTGGTCGGCTAGACGAGAATATCCAGCTCCGCGGTGTAATCGAGCGGTGCGCGGGCGTGTTCGCCGGCCCTCGCCTGCGTCACGGCTTCGGGCGCGAGCGAATTGCCGTTCTTTTCCCGCGTTTCGTTGGCGAGACCTTCCGCGAGGCTCGACGCCTTTGTCGGATCGACCCCCTGCTTCGCGAGCGCTGCGTCGGAGCAGTTCGCGCAAGGATAGCCGTTGACCATCTGGATTGCCATGAACGCGGAACTCCCTTCTGGCATTTACGCTTCCGGGCGAAGCTTGTTAGGAACCTTGAAACAAGTCCTTAAAGCCGAATCACAGGTGCGTGAGGCGGTTGTGACGGGAGCCCGACCTTGGCCAAGCGTTCCACCACCTTCGTCTGTCAGGCCTGCGGCGCGGTGCATGCGCGCTGGCAAGGCCGATGCGAGGCCTGCGGCGAATGGAATTCGATCGTTGAGGAGGTGACGGAGGCTGGCGGTGCGCCGGTCGCGTCGGGCGGGGCGCGGCTGAAAAAGGGACGCGTCATCCAGCTCGAAGGGCTTGCTGGCACGCCGATGGACGCGCCGCGCCTGCCCTCACGCATTGCCGAACTCGATCGCGTCACCGGCGGGGGCTTCGTCAAAGGTTCGGTGATCCTGCTCGGCGGCGAGCCCGGCATCGGCAAGTCGACGCTGCTCATTCAGGCGGCGGCGAGCATTGCGAAGGCCGGTGCACGCACCGTCTATATCTCCGGCGAGGAAAGCGCCGGGCAGGTGCGGTTGCGCGCCCAGCGTCTCGGGCTCGGCGACGCGCCGGTGGAACTCGCGGCGGAAACGCATGTCGAGGACATCCTGACCACTCTTTCCGCCGGCCCTGCCCCGCGCCTCGTCATCATCGACTCGATCCAGACCATGTGGACCGATGCGGTCGAGGCCGCCCCCGGCACTGTCACGCAGGTGCGGGCGGCGGCGCAAGGGCTGATCCGCTTCGCCAAGGGTACCGGCGCGGCGATCATCCTCGTCGGACATGTCACGAAAGACGGGCAGATCGCCGGGCCGCGCGTCGTCGAGCATATGGTCGATGCGGTGATGAGTTTCGAGGGCGACGCCGCGCATCACTTCCGCATCCTGCGCGCGGTGAAGAACCGTTTCGGCGCGACCGACGAGATCGGCGTGTTCGAAATGGCGGGCGACGGGTTGCGCGAGGTGCCGAACCCCTCCGCGCTCTTCCTGGGTGCGCGCGACGCCTCGGTTTCCGGCACGGCCGTCTTCGCCGGCATGGAAGGCACGCGGCCGATGCTGGTGGAAATCCAGGCGTTGGTGACGCCGACAGCGCTCGGCACGCCGCGCCGGGCCGTTGTCGGCTGGGACCAGAACCGGCTCGCGATGGTGCTCGCCGTGCTCGAAGCGCGCGGCGGCGTGCGCCTCGGCCAGCACGACGTCTACATGAACGTCGCCGGCGGGTTCCGCATTCTTGAACCGGCGGCGGATCTTGCGGTCGCGGCGGCGCTTGTCTCGTCACTGGCCGATATTCCCATTCCGCCGGAGATGGCGCTGTTTGGCGAGATTTCGCTGTCCGGTCTCGTCCGCCCGGTGCCGCAGGCCGCGCCGCGCCTGAAGGAATCCGTGAAGCTCGGCTTTTCCGAAGCCATGATCCCGGAAGGCTCGATGGAAGCGGGAAAACAGGCCGGCCTCAGGCTGCGCCCGATCCAGCGGATCGCCGATCTCGTCGCGGAGATCGCCGGCGGCACGCCGCGCCAGCGCGTGCGCGGACAGTGACGCAGATCACCAAGCCGGAAATCCGGCGGGTGACTTTTCGCACAGACCGCGACAAATTGGCATTTCGACCGTTCAGGGAGGGTGACGGCGGCGCGTGAAGCCGTTATACCCGCGCGATGCGATAGCCCACTTTCGTCGAAGGGGCCGTCCCCGGCTGCGTATGAGGATTACATGCCCGTCACCATTCTCGATCTCGTCGTCATCGGTATCGTGCTGATTTCGGCTCTTCTGGCGATGGTGCGGGGCTTCACCCGCGAAGTTCTGGCGATCGGTTCCTGGGCGGTGGCGGCCGTGGTCGCCTATTTCGGCTGGCCCAAAGCGGCGCCGCTGGTGATGCAATATGTCGTCAAGCAGCCGCCGATGCTGGTCAACGGTCTCGCGCTTGGCGGCGTGTTCCTCGCGACGCTGTTCATCGCCTATATCATTACCTCGAAGCTTTCGGATTTCATTCTCGACAGCCGCGTCGGTGCGCTCGACCGCACGCTGGGCTTCATTTTCGGGGCAGCCCGCGGCTTCCTGCTCGCAGTGATCGGCTTCGGCTTCTTCACTTGGCTGGTGAACGAGAACCAGCAGCCGGCGTGGATCAAGGGATCGAAGTTCAAGCCGTATCTCGAAAGCAGCTTCAACGGCCTGAAGAACATGCTGCCCGACAATCTCGACGAGCGGATCGGCTCGATCAAGCAGATGACGGACGAGTTGAAATCCGGTACGCCGGGACCGTCGAACGGCACGCAGAATGCCGCACCGGAAGCGCCCAAGCCCGAGACGCCCAAACCGTAAGCTCCAACTGGTCCGCTTACGGGCGGGCCGCTGAAACGCACCCGCTGGAGAGGTTTTCGATGACCAGCCTTGGCGACGCCGTCGAGACGGCCGCAATCGGTATTGAACTGGACGATGATCATCCCCGCGAGGAATGCGGGGTTTTCGGCGTTTACGGCCACCCGGATGCCGCAGCCCTCACCGCGCTGGGGCTGCACGCGCTCCAGCACCGTGGACAGGAAGCGGCCGGCATCGTCACCTTCGACGGCGCGCGCTTCCATTCCGAGCGCCGTCTCGGCCTTGTCGGCGACAACTTTTCCAAGAAGAGCGTGATCGACCAGCTTCCCGGCTCGGTCGCAATCGGCCATACCCGCTATTCGACCACCGGAGAGACCATTCTCCGCAACGTCCAGCCGCTGTTCGCCGAACTCGCGGGCGGCGGTTTCGCGGTGTGCCACAACGGCAATCTGACGAATGGCCTCACCCTGCGCCGCCAGTTGATCGCCGAGGGCGCCATCTATCAGGCGACGTCGGACACGGAGGTCATCCTCCATCTTGTCGCCCGCTCGAAGCGCAACCGTTTCATCGACCGGTTCATCGATGCGCTGGCGCAGGTGGAAGGCGCCTATGCCTTCGTCGGCATCACCAACAAGAAGCTGGTCGGCGCGCGCGATCCGCTCGGCATCCGGCCGCTGGTGCTCGGGCGGCTCGACGGGCATCCGATCTTCACCTCCGAGACCTGCGCGCTCGACATCATCGGCGCGAAGTTCGAGCGCGAGGTCGAGCCGGGCGAGGTCATCGTCGTCGACAACGATGGCCAGATGGAATCGCTGCGGCCGTTCCCGGCGCGCAAGCCCCGCCCGTGCCTGTTCGAATACGTCTATTTCGCGCGCCCCGATTCCATCGCCGGCGGCCGCAACGTCTACGAGGTGCGCAAGAACATCGGCCGGATTCTCGCGGAGGAATCACCGGTTTCCGCCGATGTCGTCGTGCCGGTGCCGGATTCCGGCGTGCCGGCGGCGATCGGCTTTTCGCAGGCCTCCGGCATTCCCTACGAACTCGGCATCATCCGCAACCATTACGTGGGCCGCACCTTCATCGAGCCGACGCAGTCGATCCGCGAACTCGGCGTGCGCATGAAGCACTCGGCCAACCGCGCGGTGATCAGCGGCAAACGGCTCGTGCTGGTGGACGATTCCATCGTCCGTGGCACGACCTCGCGCAAGATCGTCAAGATGATGCGCGAGGCCGGGGCGAAGGAAGTCCACTTCCGGATCGCCTCCCCGCCGATCAAGTATCCCGATTATTACGGCATCGACATGCCGGACCAGGAGAAGCTGCTCGCGGCCAAGATGAGCCTTGAGGAAATGCGGGATTACCTCGGCGTCGAGAGCCTCGCCTTCATCTCGATCGATGGCCTCTATCGCGCGCTGGGCGAGCCAGGCCGCGACGCCACGATGCCGCAGTTCACCGACCACTATTTCACTGGCGAATACCCGACGGTTGTTACCGATCTTGTCGGTGAAGGCGCCAAGCAGCTCTCGCTGCTCGCGGAAGCCAGCTGATAAACCCCTTGGCACGCGCAACGGACACCGGTTCGTGCGCGGCCATGCGGACAAAAGGACCAGGGCCATGACGGAAACCCAACCCCTCAAGGGTCGCCTCGCGCTTGTCACCGGCGCTTCGCGCGGCATCGGCTACCAGACGGCGAAGGCCTTCGCGAAAGCTGGCGCGCACGTGATCGCGCTCGCGCGGACGCAGGGTGGGCTCGAGGAACTCGACGACGAAATTCGCGCCGCCGGCGGCAGCGCGACCCTCGTTCCGCTCGATCTCATGGATTTCGACGGAATCGACCGGCTGGGCGGAACGATCTACGAGCGTTGGGGCAAGCTCGACATTCTCGTCGGCAACGGTGCCGTGCTCGGACCGATCGGTCCGCTCAACCACATTGAGCCGAAGACCTTCGACAAGGTGCTGGCGGTGAACGTCACCGCCAACTACCGGCTCATCCGTTCGATGGACCCGTTGCTGCGTGCTTCCGATGCCGGGCGGGCGATCTTCATCTCCTCCGCCGCCGGTTCGAACATCCATGCTTATTGGGGGCTCTACGGCGCCACGAAAGCCGCGCTCAACGTGATGGTGGCGGATTGGGCCGAGGAAATCCGCAACATCACCAGAGTGCGGGTGATGCTGGTCAATCCGGGGCGCACGCGGACGAACATGCGCGCCGAGGCCGCGCCGGGCGAGGACCCGATGACGCTGCCGACACCGGACGAAATCCAGCCGTTTCTGATCCGGATGGCCTCGGCCGATTGGGACGAGACCGGGAAGATTTTCGACTTTCCGCAGAAAAAGGTTCTCGCCTTCCGCCCGCCGGGCTGAACGCTCCATACAATTTTACTTTCCCCTCTCGCCAGCGGCCCCGATTTTTGCTTCTCTTCGGGATCAACGATGCCAAGGGGGGCACAATGAGGCGTTTTGTACTGCTTGTAATGATTGCGTTTTTCGGGTGGACGAGCTTCGCCTCGGCCACTTCGATGACATGGCGCTTCCGCGCGTTCGACAAGTATCAGGTCGATGTCAAGATGTGGTCGAAGAACCGCAACAATGTCTGGCCCAGCTCGACCACCGTCTGGACGCTGAAGGACTTCAACGTCCATAGCCTCAAGATCACCTGCGTTTCCGGCGAGAAGATCTGCTATGGCGCCTTCGTGCGCGGCAATTCGAAGAAATACTGGGGCGTGGGCGCCAACGGCAAGCTGGGCTGCGCGAACTGTTGCTTCACCTGCCAGGAAGGCTTCGTGACGCCCATCATGAACCTCAACGAATAACCGGCCCGTACATGTGAATGCCCGCGCGGCGGTTCCGGTTTTTGCGGGAAATCGTTGCGTTGCGGTCCTGTTCATGTAGCGCTTGCGAATGTTTCCGCCGTCGCGGTGGAAACGACGCGATTCCGACCCCGAAACCCGATGGGAGATTAGTCCGATGCTTCGTACCCTTCTCGCCGGCGCCAGCGTGGCGCTTGTTCTTGGCCTCACGACCGCGCCGTCGCAGGCGCTGACCATGAAGGAGTGCTCGGCCAAGTATCAGGACGCCAAGAAGGCCAACACGCTCAAGGGCAAGTCCTGGAACGACTTCCGCAAGGCGGAATGCGGCGATGACGACGAGGACGAGAAGTCCGCCGCGAACGCCGTGAAGGAAGATCCGCCCAAGGCCGCGCCGGCGAGCGCCACCGCGCCGAAGGCTGGTGCTGCTCCCGCTGCCCCGAAGGCGACCGGCAAGGCCGTGTTCCCGAAGGCGGTCGACAAGAAATACGCCGACCTGAAGCCGGGTCAGGCCCGCCTCAAGACCTGCGCCGACCAGTACAACGCCAACAAGGCCAAGGAGGCCAACGGCGGTCTGCGCTGGATTCAGGCCGGCGGTGGCTACTGGTCCGAGTGCAACAAGAAGCTCAAGGAAACGGGCGCCTGATCGGCCCGCATCCGAAACGGAAAGGCCCGGAAACCCGGGCCTTTTTTATTTCCCTTACCAGGGACCTGCGGTCCGGTTCGGGAATATCCCTCGCGGGCGCCGTCTTCAAGGGCTGCTCGGCGTCGCCTTCGCTCCTAGATCACGCTGTTTTTTGATGGAATCATCAAAAAAAGGTAACGTGATCGATATCAATAAGTTAGAGCATGCTTCTTGCGATTAACCGGCTTCCACTTAATCGCAGCATGCTCTAGTGCTGCGCCCTTCCCATCGTTCCTCGACGGGTATCGCTGCTACTTCTTCCCCTTGTCGAAGGGGTTTTCGGACGTGCGTAGCGCGAGGCGGATCGGCACGCCGGGCAGATCGAAGGTCTCGCGGATCGAATTGACGAGATAGCGCTTGTAGCTTTCCGGCAAGGCGTCGAGCTGGTTGCCGAACAGCGAGAACTGCGGCGGACGCGTCTTGGTCTGCGTCATGTAGCGCAGCTTGATGCGGCGACCCGAGACGGCGGGCGGCGGGTGGTTCGACTTCACGCTCTCGAGCCAGCGGTTGATGCGCGCGGTCGGCACACGGCGGTTCCAGACGCTGTGCATCTGCATCACGCCTTCCATCAGCCGGTCGATGCCCTGCCCCGAAAGGCCGGAGAGCGGCACCACGGGACAACCGCGCACCTGGGGCAGCAGCCGCGAGGCTTCTTCCTTCAGCGCCGAGAGCGTCGCGCCGCGCGTCTCGATCAGGTCCCATTTGTTGAGGCCGATCACTACGGCGCGGCCCTCGCGCTCGCAGAGGTCGATGATCGTGAGGTCCTGCTTCTCGAAGGGAATGGTCGCGTCGAGCAGGATCACGACGACCTCGGCGAATTTCACCGCGCGGATCGCGTCCGCCGCGGCGAGCTTCTCGACCTTGTCCTCGATGCGCGCGCGCTTGCGGAGGCCGGCTGTGTCGAACACCTTCACCGGCCGCCCGCGCCATTCCCAATCGAGACCGATGGAATCGCGGGTGATGCCGGCTTCCGGCCCGGTGAGCAGGCGCTCCTCGCCGAGCATCGCATTGATGAGTGTCGATTTGCCCGCGTTCGGCCGGCCGACGATGGCGATGCGCACCGGGCGCGAAGGGTCGTCACCCTCATCCTCACCATCCGCGTCCCCTCGCGCGGCTTCGGCGGCTTCCCGCGCCGCGGCCTCGCGGATCGCGGCCTCGTCCTCCTCGAAGGCATCGACCAGCGGGCGGAGCGCGTCGTAAAGTTCGCCCATGCCCTCGCCATGCTCGGCCGAGACGGCGACGGGGTCGCCGAAGCCAAGCTCGTAGGCTTCGATGATGCCGGCGGAAGCGCCCTTCCCTTCGGCCTTGTTTGCACTGACGATTACCGGCGTCTCGCTGCGGCGAACGATCTCGGCGAAGAAGCGGTCGTCAGGCGTGAGGCCGGCGCGGGCGTCGATCATGAACAGCACGCAATCTGCATCGTGGATGGCGGCCTCGGTCTGCTCCCGCATCCGCGCGGTCAGCGAACCCTCGCGCGCTTCCTCCAGCCCGGCGGTATCGATGACTTTGAAGGAAAGATCGGCGAGCTTGGCGTCGCCCTCGCGACGGTCGCGCGTCACGCCCGGCTGGTCGTCCACCAGCGCCAGCTTCTTGCCGACGAGCCGGTTGAACATCGTCGATTTGCCGACATTGGGCCGGCCGACCAGCGCGAGCGTGAAGGGCATGGCGTGCCCGTTACTTCTTGGCGCCGGCGGGCCCGGAGCGGACGACGGCGAGCAGGGCTTCGGCGCGCTGGCGGAGATTGGCGGGCGCGTCGGCATCGAGCACGATCGCCTGAAGCGCGTCGAGCGCCTTGTCGAACTTGCCGGCGCGATAGGCCGCGAGCGCGATCGCTTCACGGGCGGCGTTGGCGAAGGTCTGGCCCGGCGCGGAGAGCGGCGTCAGGCGCTTCTCGACCTCGTCGTAGCTGCCGGCATCGACCAGCACCATACCGGCGCGCAGCCGGGCGATATCGCGCCATTCGGCGGGGAGCGCCGCATCGTTCGCCAATGTGTCGAAGGCGGAGACGGCATCCTTGCGCCCGGCCTCGTCCTTGGCTTTGGCGGCGAGTTCGCTGGCGAGGCGGAAGCGGGCCAGCACGGGATAGGTGCCGGACTTCAACCCGGCGACGGAAGCGAGCGCGTCGGTCTTGCCGGCCTCGGCTTCCGCGACCGCAGCCTCGAACTGGGCGCCGAGCGCAGCGCGTTCCTTGAACTGGTAGTCGCGGTAGAAGCGCCAGCCGCCGACCGCGAGCACGATGGCCAGCGCACCCATGATGAGCTTGCTGGCGTGCTTGCTCCAGAATTCGGTTGCCTTGTCGCGGCGGACTTCCTCGTCCACCTCGCGGAAAATGTCGCTCATCGGGGCCCCTTCAGGCGGCTGGCACGTTGCTCGGTGCCGTATAAAGCATTTTCAAGCGAAGTGGATACCCGGTTCTCCAAAAAATCGTCCCGGAACCGGCAAACAGGCCGTTTCAGGACAGGATCGGCACGCCGATCAGGAAGCGGTGCAGCCCGGTGATGAACGCCAGCGTCAGGCCGGTGCCGGCGAGAACCGCGAGAATATCGTTTCGGCGGGAGCCCGCGAACGCGCCCGCGCCGGGCAGCGTCTCGGCACCGCCCGACCGCTTCAGCGCAATCCGCGCCATGACGGCCCAGGCCAGGAACGATCCGAACAGCAGGATCGAGCCGAGGTCGCCGTTGGCGAGAAGATGCGCGAAAGCCCAGATCTTCACCGCCGCGAGCATCGGGTGCTTCGCTTTCGTTTTGATCGTGCCCGGCAGATAGGTGGCGGAGAGCAGGACAAGGCTCGCCCACATCAGCGGAATGACGAGATGCGCCATCCAGCGCGGGCTCGCCCAGACCGGGATCATCCCCGCCGCCCGATAATGCCCGAAGCCGTAGACGATAAGCGCCAGCCCGGCGAGCGCCAGCGCGGAATAGAGCCCGCGATAGCCGCCCATGCCGAGCCGCGCGATCAGGTCGGCGCGCAGCGTTCCCATCCGGGAGAGGACATGGCCGCCGAAGAACAGCACAAGACCCAGCACGAGCGGCAGCAGCGATGACATGTCCGTTTTCCTGTCTTGTGGCGCGAAACTTGCGGAACCGGCCATACTGAGAGAAGGCGATCCCGTGATGAGGCGAGAACTAGGACAATTCGGCTCAAGCTTCCAGTGTCGGCGTGCCGCTGCCGCGCTCTTTTGCGCTTTTCTGGCACAGGGTCTGCCGGGATTTGGGGCGGCGCGCGCGGCGGAGACTGCCTTCGTCGCCACGCCTGTCGGTCCCCCGGTCGTGGTCTTCGATCCGCAACGCGATGCCTGCGACGGGCATGACGTCGCCGATGTGCCGCTGCGCGCCTGGCGTGGAAACGACGGGCTGATCCACGCCTTCGCGCTGCACTATGAGAACCGGCGCCTGAGCGGAAAATCGCCGCTGTTGCTCAAGGTCCAATGTTCGGTCGCCTTTCGTGGCACCGGCAACGGCGATCCGCGCAAATATGATGATCGCATCTGGATCGCCGCGACCTGGACAAAGGATGGCACCGCCCTCAGCGCGCTCGCGCACCACGAATTTCAGGCCAACAACCATAAGGGGCGCTGCCGCTTCAGCGAGTACATGAAGTGCTGGTGGAACAGCGTTCTCGGCCTCCGCTCGACAGATAGCGGACAGCATTTCACGCGTGCAACGCCGCCGGTGGTGATGGCGACACCCTTCCCGCAGGAAGAGGATCAGGGCCGGCACCGCGGCTTCTTCAACCCCTCGAATATCGTCGCGAACGACGGCGCCTATTATGTGCTCGTCGGCACCACCGGCTGGAATGGCCAGCCCGGCGGCGTGTGCCTGTTCCGCAGCGCCGACCCGGACAAGGGCGAATGGCGCGGCTGGACCGGCGCCGGCTTTGCCGCCCGCTTCCCCGACCCTTACGCCGGCCGGCCGCCGGCCGGACAGACCTGCAAGACGCTGACCCCCTTCCCGGCTCCTGTCGGCGCGGTTGTCCGTCATCGCCCGAGCGGAAAGTTTCTGGCGATCTATCAGGCCGCAGCAGGCGCTGCCGATGGATATGGCGGCAAGTTGACCCAATCCGGCTTCTATCTCGCAGCCTCGGCCAACCTGACCGACTGGACCGCGCCCACGCTCGTGTTGCCGACCAAAAGCTACTACGACGATGCCTGTGGCGCCGGCGTCATCCGCAATTACCCGGTGCTGATCGACGAATCCGCCGAGGGTCGCAACTTCGACAATATCGGCGACGAGGCGCTGCTGTTCTTCGCCGAAACGCGGGTTGAAGGCTGCCAGCATACCTCCGATCGCAAGCTGATTGCGCGCAAGGTGCGGATTTCCACCTTTATGCGGCAATAGCCTCTTCCCTTTCCGGCAGGCGGCGTGTTAAGCGCCCTCGTCAACGGAAATCCACCCAGCGTCTTTCCCTTTCCGGCGTGCCCGTCATCATTTGGTCACGCGCGGCGGGTCTTACGCATATCCTTCCTGCTGGAGCCCTTGACATGCCGCGCACCGCCCCCCGCATCATTCCCGAAGCCCTCACCTTCGACGACGTGCTGATGCGCCCCGGCCATTCCGAGGTGCTGCCGGCCGATACCGACCTGCGCAGCCAGGTCACGAAGTCGATCACGGTCAATCTACCCCTCCTCTCTTCGGCGATGGATACGGTGACCGAGGCGCGGCTCGCCATTGCCATGGCGCAGGCGGGCGGCATGGGCGTCATCCACCGCAACCTGACGCCCGAGGAACAGGCGGATGAAGTGCGGCAGGTGAAGCGCTTCGAGAGCGGCATCGTCATGAACCCCTGGACGGTCTCGCCGGATGCGACGCTTGGCGAGGCGCTCGCGCTGATGAAGGCCAAGGGCATCAACGGGTTGCCGGTCGTTGCGGCAGGACCGGGCGGGCGCAGCAAGGTCGCCGGCATCCTCACCCATCGCGATGTGCGCTTCGCCGAGAACATGGAGCAGCCGGTCCGCGAACTGATGACCGGGCACGAGAAGCTCGTCACCGTGCGCGAGGACGTGACGCAGGAGGAAGCGCGCAGGCTCTTCCACCGCCACCGGATCGAGAAGCTGGTTGTCGTCGATGGCGATTACAATTGCGTCGGCCTGCTCACGGTGAAGGACATCGACAAGGCCAAGCTCAACCCCAACGCCTGCAAGGACGAGCAGGGCCGCCTGCGCGTCGCCGCCGCCACCACCACCGGTGAGGACGGCTTCCTGCGCTCTGAACTCCTGATCGACGCCGGGGTCGATCTCATCGTCGTCGACACCGCGCACGGGCACTCACAGAAGGTTCTGGACGCCGTGATGCGCATCAAGAAGCGCTCCAACGCGGTGCAGGTGATCGCCGGCAATGTCGCGACCGCCGCCGGCACGCGCGCGCTGATCGATGCCGGCGCGGATGCGATCAAGGTCGGCATCGGGCCGGGCTCGATCTGCACCACGCGCATCGTCGCCGGCGTCGGCGTGCCGCAGCTCACCGCCATCATGGAATCGGCCGAGGAAGCCGCGAAGGCCGGCATTCCCGTGATCGCCGACGGCGGCATCAAGTATTCGGGCGACCTCGCCAAGGCGCTCGCGGCCGGCGCGTCCTGCGCCATGATCGGCTCGCTGCTCGCCGGCACCGACGAAAGTCCCGGCGAGGTGTTCCTCTATCAGGGCCGCTCCTATAAGGCCTATCGCGGCATGGGCTCGCTCGGCGCGATGGCGCGCGGCTCCGCCGACCGCTACTTCCAGGCCGAGATCAAGGATACGATGAAGCTGGTGCCGGAAGGCATCGAGGGGCAGGTTCCCTACAAGGGGCCGACCGCTAACGTCATCCACCAGCTCGCCGGCGGCCTCAAGGCGGCGATGGGCTATGTCGGCGCCAAGACCATTCCCGAACTGCAGGAGAAGGTCGAGTTCGTGCGCATTTCCTCCGCCGGCCTGCGCGAGAGCCATGCGCATGACGTGACGATCACGCGCGAAAGCCCGAACTACCCGACCCGCGTATAAGCACGCGGCGTGAGGTGGCGCACCTTGCCGCGGCTCGTGGCAAGGTAGAGGCGCCCGAGATCAGGGCCCATTCGCCTTCCGGGAGATCGTCATGCGCCGCATCCTCGCCAGCCTCGCCCCGACCGATCGGTGGATGTTCCTGCGCTCGGCGGCCTTGCTGGCTGGCGCCTCGGCGGGGCTCGTTGCCCTCGGTTACGTGATCGCTCTGCCCTTCGATTCGATGGTCGTGCTGGCGGTGGCCGTCGTCGCGGCCGGCGCGGTGTTTGTGGTTGGCGGGGCGGCGCTGGTCTGGTTGCGGTTCCGCGCGATGGGCTACCGCCCCCTGCTCTCGACGATCACCTATCTTGCCGCTGTTTCTTTCGCGGCCAGCCTTCTGACGAACCGGGCGTTTGAAGCCAAGCTGCTGGCGATCCCGTTCGTCATCGCCGCGTTGCTGCCGTTTGTCGTCACCGGCCGGGCAAAAAAAAATCCCCCGGAACCGGGGGATCACAAGGGCGCCTAGCGCCGGGTCGGCGTTGCATTCAGCAGCGCTTGCCGCATTCCAGCATGGTCTTGGCGTCGAGCTTGCGGGTCGGGGCCGGGCCCGGATCGCCGGCCTGCTGCGGCGCGGTGGCGCAGGCAGCGACGGCAGCAAGAAGAGCGGCGGCGAGCGCGCCACGGATGATGCGGGACATGGAAAGCTCCTGAAGCGGAAAAAGAGAACCGGGTTCGCCTCTGCCCCAATTGTGGCGCAAGCGTGGCGCGGGCTCCATCACAGCCGGTGAAAACGGGAATTCGTTGCAGGCATTGCGATATTTTCCGGGATCGCCTCGTGCCGCGCTTGACATCGCCGCCCCAATTCCCGCAAGGCAAGCCATGACTCCCGCTGCCCGCCTCAGCGCCGCCATCGGCATTCTCGAAGCCCTGCAGACCCAGAAGCGCCCGCTCGCTACCCTCCTGAAGGAATGGGGCGTCGCGAACCGCTATGCGGGGTCCGGGGACCGCAACGCGGTCGGCAATCTCGTCCACGACAGTCTGCGCGTGAAGGCATCCGCTGCCTGGCGTGCAGGCGACCACGACGCCGAACCGGCGCCACGCGCGATCCTGCTCGGCATGTTGCGCGGGTTGCGCGGCCTGAGCGTCGATGAGATCGGCAAACTCTGTTCCGGCGAGCGCTTCGCCCCTGCCCCGCTCTCGGATGCGGAACGCGCGGCGCTCGCCGCCGACAACCTCGCCGATGCGCCAGCCTTCGTGCGCGGCGACTACCCCGAATGGCTGGACGATGCTTTCGAGCAGGCGTTCGGCGCGGAGAAGGTCGCGGAGCTTGCGGCGATGGCGGCGCGCGCGCCGGTCGATCTGCGCGTCAATCCGCTGAAGATCATCCGCCTCAAGGCGCTTGAAGCGCTCGGCCATCTCGACCCCGAGGAGACGCCGCTCTCGCCCCATGGCCTGCGCATCCGGCCGAACAGCGAGGGGCGCGTGCCGCATGTGCAATCCGAGCCGGCGTTTCTCAAGGGGGCGGTCGAAGTGCAGGACGAAGGCAGCCAGCTCGTGAGCCTGCTGTCCGGTGCCGCACCGGGGATGCAGGTGCTCGACCTCTGCGCCGGCGGTGGCGGCAAGACGCTGGCGATGGCCGGCGAGATGAACAACAAGGGCCAGATTTTCGCGACCGACTCCGATCAGCGCCGCCTCGCGCCGATCCACGATCGCCTGACCCGCGCCGGCGTGCGCAACGTGCAGGTGCGGACGCCGAAAAACGGAGTCATGGACCTCAAGGACCTTTCCGGAAAGATGGACCTCGTCCTGGTCGATGCGCCCTGCACCGGCACCGGTACCTGGCGCCGCCACCCCGACGCCAAATGGCGGATGCGCCCCAATTCGCTCGACCTTCGCACCGGCGAACAGCGCGAGGTGCTCGACCACGCCGCCCGTTACGTGAAGCCCGGCGGACGGCTCGTCTATATCACCTGCTCGCTGCTCGACGAGGAAAACGGCGGGCAGGTCTCGGCTTTTCTCGAGCGCCACCCGGATTTTTCAGTCACCGATCCGGCCGCGAATGCCGAGGCACGATCCTTGCCCGCGCTCGCGGCCTTTACCGATTGCCGCAGGCTCGGCCTGCTTCTTACCCCGCGCCGCACCAACACGGACGGGTTCTTTATCGCCGTCCTGAACCGCTCAACCTGACGAGACATCCGCATGTTGCACGATTCCATCCTCATCATCGACTTCGGTTCGCAGGTGACGCAGCTCATCGCGCGCCGGGTGCGCGAAACGGGCGTCTATTGCGAGATCCATCCCTACCAGAAAGCGGATGAAGCCTTCGCCAGGCTCAAGCCGCGCGGCATCATCCTTTCCGGCGGGCCGGACAGCGTGACGCGTGACGGTTCGCCCCGCGCGCCCGAAGCCGTATTCAAGTCTGGCCTGCCGATCTTCGCGATCTGCTACGGCCAGCAGACCACCGCCGTGCAACTCGGCGGCGAGGTCGAGGGCGGGCACGCGGCGGAGTTCGGCCGCGCAGACATCGAGATCAAGGAAGCCTCCGCCCTGTTCGACAAGCTCTGGTCAGTCGGTCAGCGTTATCCCGTCTGGATGAGCCACGGCGACCGCGTGACGAAGCTTCCCGAGGGTTTCACCGTGAAGGCGACGAGCGAGAACGCGCCCTTCGCCATCGCCTCGGACGAGAAGCGCCGCATCTACACCACCATGTTCCACCCGGAAGTGGTGCATACGCCCGATGGCGCGAAGCTGATCGCGAATTTCGTCCATAACATCGTGGGGCTGAAATCCGACTGGACCATGGGCGCCTATCGCGCCGAGATGATCGCCAAGATCCGCGCGCAGGTCGGCAAGGGCAAGGTGATCTGCGGGCTCTCGGGGGGCGTCGACAGTTCCGTCGCGGCCGTGCTGATCCATGAAGCTGTGGGCGACCAGCTCACCTGCGTCTATGTCGATCACGGCTTGATGCGCAAGGGCGAGAGCCAGCAGGTGGTGGACCTGTTCCGCAACCACTACAACATTCCGCTGGTGCATGTGGATGCTTCCGAGACGTTCCTCGGTGCGCTGGCCGGCGTGTCGGACCCGGAAACCAAGCGCAAGACCATCGGCAAGCTGTTCATCGATGTGTTCGAGGCCGAGGCCCGGAAGATCGGTGGTGCGGAGTTTCTCGCGCAGGGCACGCTCTACCCGGATGTGATCGAGAGTGTCTCGTTCTCGGGCGGGCCGAGCGTCACCATCAAGAGCCACCACAATGTCGGCGGCTTGCCCGAACGCATGAACCTCAAGCTTGTCGAACCCTTACGCGAACTTTTCAAGGACGAGGTGCGTGCACTCGGCCGCGAGCTTGGCCTGCCGGAGACCTTCGTTGGCCGCCACCCCTTCCCCGGACCGGGCCTCGCGATCCGCATTCCCGGCGAGATCACCCGCGAGAAGGCCGACATCCTGCGCGAGGCCGATGCGATCTACCTTGAAGAGATCCGCAAGGCCGGGCTTTACGACGCCATTTGGCAGGCGTTTGCCGTTCTCCTCCCTGTGCGCACGGTCGGCGTGATGGGCGATTACCGCACCTACGATCACGTCTGCGCGCTGCGCGCCGTCACCTCGACCGATGGCATGACGGCTGATTTCTTCCCCTACGACATGAATTTCCTCGGCCGTGTCGCGACGCGCATCATCAACGAGGTCAAGGGCATCAACCGCGTGGTGTACGACGTGACGTCGAAACCGCCCGGCACGATCGAGTGGGAGTGATCCGCAAGGTTGAATGAGGCCGGATAAGCCATTTCTCTTCAATCAAATCTCAATCCCTCTCTGGGATAAGGCCTCCTGAACCGGAAACCGGCTTTGAGGGTGGCGATGAGCGAAGTTTTGGGCGTGTTGCTGCTCGGCTACCGGGACTTCTTCGCCAATCCCAAGACCTGGGCGGTACTTGGATTCATCGCCGGCTTTACCGCCCTCGCCTGTGTTCTCGGCCTGCGCGCCCGTGTTCTCTCGGCAGCGGCGCTGCGCAACACCGGCGCGACGCTTGCCGTGCTGGCGGTCAACCTCTTGATGGCGCCGGTCGTCTATGTGATCGCCGGCAAGATGCTGTCGTTCTACGCCAGCCTCGGCATCCCGAGCGTGCCGGAGAGCTTCTGGGTCGGCGTGCCGTGGATCGTGGTCGCGCTTGCCGGGCTCGCGGCGAAGGACTTCGCCGATTACTGGAGCCATCGCCTGCTGCATACGCCGCTGTTCTGGCCGATCCACGCCGTCCACCATTCCGATACGCATGTGAACGGGTTCACGACCTTCCGTGTGCATGTGCTCGAACTGGTGGTGATGAATGTCTCCTACATCGCCCTGCTCTCGTGGCTCGGCATTCCCTCGGCGATGATCGCCGCGGCCTATATCTTCGCCTCGCTCCACAACGCCTATATCCATTTCGAGATCGATATCGACCACGGGCCGCTCAACTGGCTGATCGCCTCGCCGCGTTTCCACCGCTGGCACCACGCGGACTATCCGCCGGCCTACGGCAAGAACCTCGCCAACATGATCCCGCTCTACGACGTGTTGTTCGGCACCTATTACCGGGCCGGGCCGTGCCTTGAGAAAATGGGAGCCGAGCGCGAGGGCATTTCCGGCACCGATGCCGCAAGGCTTGTGCTGCTGCCGTTCACGCTCTGGGGGCGCAAGATCACACAAAGCTTGCGCGCACTCGCCGGCAAGAGGCATACCGAACTCTCCTGAGGAGGGTTCCATGAGCTACAAGGACAGAACGCCTGCGGTCGAGCGCCGTCTCAAGCGTTATGCGATCCGCTATGGCCTCCACATCATGAAATGCCAGAAGCCCGACAAGCGCGTGCTCGCGCATGGCGGCTACATGCTGCGCGACGAGAAGACGATGAAGGTGGTCTACGGCGATGCCGATTACCTGTTCTCGGCGAGTCTTGAGGATGTCGAGCGCTGGCTCGAGGAGAATACGGAGAAGTAGCCGCGGCGGGGGGTGCCGCGACTACCCCTGAGGCAACGCTGGTTCAGCGCGCCGCATCGAGAACGGCGCACAGGCCAGAACGGACCGCATCCGCCGACGCCACCTGCCCGGCCTGGATGATAAAAGTTCCGGTCACGCGCGTGCCCTTGCCCGACTTGCGGACCGAGATGCGCAGCAACTGCTCACGGCCTGAGCCGCTGGTTTCCTGCACGGCGGAGATGGTCCCGAGGCCGGGGTTCGGCTGCACATCCTCGTAGCCTTCGGCCACGACGGCGCGATGGATGTTCTTGAAAGCCACCTTGCTGTCGAGGCCGGAATAGAGCGCCCAGCTCTTGTAGGTGATGGCGGTGACAAGCGGCACGCCTTCCTGCGTGAAGTTGTCGGCGCAGCCGGCATAGGCCGCAGAGGTTCCCATCGCCAGCGCGCAAACCGCGCCGATCGCCTTGCTCGTAATCATAGTGTCTCCCGAAGAATCTGTGCCGGGGATACGGCACTAAAGATGCAGTGTTAATGCATGTTACGGGAGCGTCAACCGGGAGCGCCGATGATTAGCCGGTTATTGAAATGGATTTTCGGCGATGATCCGCCGGTCGACCGTGCGGATATCGGTTTCCCCGCACAGGCCCATCGTCAGGTCGAGTTCCTTGCGGATGATCTCGATCGCCCGTGCGACTCCCGCCTCCCCGCCGGCGCCGAGACCATAAAGGAATGCCCGGCCGATGTAGGTTCCGGTCGCACCGAGCGCGATCGCGCGCAGCACGTCCTGCCCGGAGCGAATGCCGCCGTCGAGGTGGATTTCGGTCTTCCCGCCGACGGCAGCGACGATTCCCGGCAGCGCCGAGATGGTCGAGCGCGTGCCATCGAGCTGACGCCCGCCGTGGTTGGAGACGACGATGGCATCCGCGCCGGCTTTCACCGCCAGAAGTGCATCCTCAGGGTCGAGAATGCCCTTGAGGACGAGCTTGCCGCCCCAGCGTTCGGCGATCCAGGCAATATCATCCCAGTTGAACGAGGGATCGTGCTGGGACGACACCCAGTCCGAAGCATCCCGCAGCGTGTTCACACCAGCCGCATGTCCCATGACGTTGCCGAAGCCGTGGCGCTTCGTGCCCAACATGCCAAGGCACCAACGTGGCTTGGTCATCATGTTGGCGAGGTTGCGGAGCGTGAGCCGCGGCGGGGCGGAAAGACCGTTGCGGATATCGTTGTGGCGCTGGCCGAGCACTTGAAGATCGAGCGTCACCACCAGCGCCGAGCAGCGGGCTGCCTTGGCCCGGTCAATCAGCTTGCGGGCGAATTCGCGGTCCTTGCGGACGTAAAGCTGGAACCAGAACGGTGCGTCGGTGTGGCGGGCGATGTCCTCGATCGAGCAGATGCTCATGGTCGAGAGCGTGAAGGGCACGCCGGCCTTCTTCGCGGCCATCGCGGCGTGCATCTCGCCGTCGGCGTGCTGCATTCCGGTGAAGCCGGTCGGTGCGAGCGCGACCGGCATCGTCACCGCCTCCCCGAGCATACTCGTCGCGAGATTGCGCTCGGACATGTCCACCGCGACCCGCTGGCGGAACAGGATGCGCTGGAAATCGCTCTCGTTGGCGCGGTAGGTGCTTTCGGTCCAGGAACCGGAATCCGCGTATTGGTAGAACATGCGCGGCACGCGCTTTTCCGCGAGGCGGCGCAGGTCCTCGATGCAGGTGGTCTTGGCGGGGTCCATGAGAGTATCCGGCGAATGCGTATACTGTATTTCGCGCGCGCCGGTGGCGGGCGTCAAGAGTTCACCGCGCGAGATCGCCGATCCAGTGCGCAAGCCTGTCCGGGCTCTCGCAGAGCCGGTCTGCGCCGGCCTCGGTCAATTCCTTGGAACCGCCATAGCCCCACAGCACGCCGATGTTGGCGATGCCGTGCCGCCGGGCGGCGAGAATATCGAACTTGCGGTCGCCGATCATGATGGCGCGGGTGGGGTCGACGCCCTCCTCGGCCATGATATGGGCGAGCAGATCGCCCTTGTCGTCGTTGCGGCCGTCGAGTTCGGCGCCGTGAATGGCATGAAAATGAGTGTCGAGGCCGAAATGTTCGAGGATCGGCCGCGCCATCACATGCGGCTTCGAGGTGGCGACGATCAGCGTCAGACCCGAATTGCGCAAAGCGGCCAGCGCTTCGGGAATGCCGGCATAGACCGGTGCGTTATACATCGCGCCGGCGCGGTAATGACGACGATAGGCCTCGATCGCCGTTTCGACATCGCCAGCCGGAACGCCGGCCATCGGAAAGGTCTGCCGCAGCGGCGGGCCGATGATCCACAGCAGATCCTCGACATCAGGGACATCGCGACCGACTTCCCGCAGCGCGTGCTGGAACGACGAGACGATGCCCGGCTTCGGATCCGTCAGGGTTCCGTCGAGGTCGACAAGGAGATGGGTATGGCTCACGCTTCGTTCTCCGTTGAGGCGCGCGAACCGCGGAAGCCGGTCGCGAGCACGTAAAGTTCGGACGAATCCGCCCGGCTTGCCTGCGGCTTCACATGGCGGACGAGCGCGAAATCGCGCTTCAGCTGCGTCACGAGCTGCGCTGTATCGCCGCCCTGAAACAGCTTGCAGAGGAAGAAGCCGCCGGGCCTGAGAACATCCCGCGCGAACTCGACCGCCATTTCCGCAAGGCCGATGATGCGCAGGTGATCGGTTTTCTTGTGGCCGGTGGTGTTGGCGGCCATGTCCGAGATGACACCATCGGCCTCGCCGCCGAGCTTCTCCTTGAGGATCGCATCGGCCTCCGGCAGCGTGAAATCCATCTGGATGAAATCGACACCCGGTAGCGGGTCGATCGCCAGAAGATCGATCCCGACAATCCGGCAGTCGGCATCGGTCGAACCGATCCGCTCGGCCGCGACCTGGCACCAGCCGCCGGGGGCGGCGCCGAGATCGACGATGCGCTGGCCGGGCTTCAACAGATGGTAGCGGTCGTCGATCTCGACGAGCTTGAACGCGGCGCGGCTCTTGTAACCCGCTGATTTCGCTTTCGCGACATAGGGGTCGTTGAGCTGGCGCTGGAGCCATTTCTGCTGGCTGGTGGTGCGCTTGCGGGCGGACTTCAGCCGCACCGCCATCTCGCGCGTCGCACCGGACGGGGGATTGCCCTTGCTCGGAGACTTGTCCTTGGTCATGCAGTCCGTGTAGCCGATTTTGCTGGCGGGGTGACAGGAAATTGCGGCGCGAGAGGAAATTGCGTCAGGCGCGGCGCAGAACGCCATCCTCGCGCATCATCTCCATCAGCATGCCCTCGCGGAGGCCTCGATCGCCGATGCGGACGCGCGGCGCCGGGAAGGCCCGGCGGATCGCCTCGAAGATCGCGCAGCCGGCCAGCACGAGATCGGCGCGCTCGCGGCCGATGCAGCCGTTCTCCGCGCGTTCGCGGTAGCTCATGGCGAGAAGTTCCTGCAGCACATCGTCGATTTCGCCGGCCTGCATCCAGAGCCCGTCCACGCGGCGTCGATCGTAGCGCTCGAGTCCGAGGAAGATGCCACCGAGGGTGGTGACCGTGCCCGAGGTGCCGAGCAGGTGGAAACCGGGTTCGGCGCAGGCCGCGCGCGCTTCCTCGGCGAAAGGCGCGAGCGTGGCAGCCGTCTCCTGTACCATGGCCTCGAACGTGCGGCCGCAGACGTGGACACCGCCGTGCCGTTCGGCCAGCGTCACGACGCCGAGCGGCATCGAGGTCCAGGCGCGGATCCGCGAGCGGATGTCGGCCTCACCGCAATTGCGAACCGAGAGCCAGACCAGTTCGGTCGAACCGCCGCCGATATCGAACAGCATGATGCTCGCGGCCTGATGGTCGGCCAGCGCGGCGCAACCGGCGGCGGCAAGCAGAGCCTCCCCTTGCCGGTCGAGCAGTTCGAGCTTGAGGCCGGTCTCCTGCTCGATCCGCTTGAGGAAATCCGGGCCGTTGCGCGCGGCGCGGCACGCCTCGGTGGAGACGAGACGCGCGCGCGAGACGTTCCGGTCGTCCATCTTGCGGCGGCAGACGTGCAGCGCCTCGATCGTCCGCTCCATCGCCGCGCCGCAGAGTTCGCCGCTTTTCGAGACGCCCTCGCCGAGCCGGACGATCCGGGAGAAGGCATCGACGACGCGGAAGGCCGCGCCATCCGGGCGGGCGATCAGCAGGCGGCAATTGTTGGTGCCGAGGTCGAGCGCGGCGTAACGCGGCGCGGGGCGATGCCATTGACGCGGGATATCGCGGGCCGGGATGTCGCGGGCGCATGGCGTGGCGGGAGACGGAGACCGGAATGCACCAGCGGTCGGAGTGCCAGCCTTTTCATTCGGCTGTCCTGAACGCGCGGATACAACGTGCCGATCCTCTTCGGCCATAACCCTAAATTCCTCCCCAAGGGTCACTCTAATCGGCAGTTGCAGGTTTTGGGAAGCGCTGTTTAGTCCAAGTGCAGCCATTTGCCGCCCGATTCCGGTCGAACTTGACGCCGATCAAGGCTCGGGCCTCAATGCGGGCCGCATGATACCGCCATCCCCAACGGAGATGTCACGATGACTTTGCAGCGCATTACCCTCCATCTCGCTCGCACCAAGGAATTTCCCGGCGGTTCGGCGGCGCATGGATACGAGTTTGTGGCCCCGCTCGATTCCTCGGGGCATCTCGATTCGGAGGGCTGGAAGGAAAGCCGGAATGCCTGCAGGGTCCGCCGTTTCTGGGGCGACGAGGAATATGACCTCGGCCATCTCGTCCATCGTGGCGGCGCGACCAAGGGCGGGAGCTGGGCCTTCACCTACGACATCGCCGGCGACGAGGATGACGAGGCGGGCTATCGATTCGGCGCCCACAGCTTCAATCCGGGCGATTACGTCTCCATCAAGGACGACGACGACGAGATGCACACCTTCGTCGTCGCGATGGTCGTGCCGGCCTGAGATCAGGCGGCGGCCCTGAGTCCGCCCCGTTCCACGATGAAGCGGATGACCGCGTCGACGCCTTCCCCGGTCTTGAGATTGGTGAAGCCGAAGGGGCGTGCGCCCCGTTGCGCCTTGGCGTCGCGCGCCATCACGTCGAGGTCGGCCCCGACATGGGGGGCAAGATCGGTCTTGTTGATGACGAGAAAATCCGAGCGTGTGATGCCCGGACCGCCCTTGCGCGGGATTTTCTCCCCTTGCGCGACGTCGATGACATAGACCGTGAGGTCTGCAAGATCCGGCGAGAAGGTCGCGGCGAGATTGTCGCCGCCGCTCTCGATCAGGATCAGTTCCAGCGCCGGGAATTTCTTCCGCATCTCGGCGATGGCATGGAGGTTGATCGAGCAATCCTCGCGGATCGCGGTATGCGGGCAGCCCCCGGTCTCGACACCCATGATCCGCTCCTGCGGCAGCGCCTGAAGCCGGGCAAGGATTTCCGCATCCTCGCGGGTGTAGATGTCATTGGTGATCACCGCGAGATCGTAGGTGTGGCGCAGGCGCTGGCACAGCGCGGCGGTGAGCGTCGTCTTGCCGGAGCCGACCGGCCCTCCGATGCCGACACGAAGCGGACCATGGCTCATGTTTGTCTTTCCTTCCTACGACCGGAACAGCCGGACGGCTTGCGTTTCATGGCGGAGGCTCATCAGGTCGGCGCGGAACGCCATGCCGCCGAGATCGTCGAGCGAGGCCGTCGCGGCGCGTTCCGACAAATCCGCGACCAGCGGCATCAGGCCAGCGAGCTTCACCTGCGCGCCCTGCTGCCCAATGACCGAGAGGCGGATACCGGCAGCGAGGAGGTTGCCGACGAAGGCTTGCAGATAGGCCGCGACCAGGGGGACGAGCGGCTGGCCGTGCAGCCGGCCGGCGACGCCGACCGCGACCGGATAGGGCAGATCGAGATCGCCGAAATCCGGCAAATCGGGATGCGGCCAGGCGGAATGCACCAGCCGGTGGAACGCTGCGCCTTGCTGGACCGTCTCAAGCCGACGCTCGCGCGAGAGCGAGAGCGCGGTCGCGAGTTCGGCCAGTTCCGAGAGCCTGTTCTCACGAGCGACGCGATCCGCTTCGCCGCTCCGACGCCAGGCTTCGCCCAGCAACACCGCGTCGTTCCAGCCCGCGCCGAGGCGCAGGATCGCCGAAATCCAGCCCGCGAGACTGTCGGCGTCGGTCACGTCGCTGGTCTCGACCGCCTTCTCGATTCCATGCGAATAGGCAAAACCGCCGACCGGGAAGGCCGGCGAGAACCACGCAAGCCGCTGGAGTTCGGCGGCATCAGCCATGCTTGTGATCGTGATGGCCGCAGCAGCCCGGTCCGTGGTGATGCTCGTGTTTGTGGTCATGGTGACCGCCGCAGCACCCGCCCTCGCCATGATCGTGCGCTTTCGCGGGACGGGTGTGCTGGTGGTCATGGTCGTGGTGATGCCCGCAGCCGCACCCTTCGCCGTGCCCATGACCGTGCTGATGACCGTGCTCATGGGCATGGTGATGATCGTGGCCATGATCATGATGATGATGATCGTGGTGATCGTGATGATGGTGTTGTGCCTGGAGATAGGCGCCGCCCTCGGGGTCGAAGGCCGCCTCGATCGGGCGGACCTTGCCGCCGAGGCCCGTTACCATCTCCTCGATCACGTGGTCGCGGCGGATGCGCAGGCGCGAACGCACGATCTGCACCGGCAGGTGGCGGTTGCCGAGGTGCCAGGCGAGCTGAAGCAGGTGATCCGCACCCTCGGCGCTGATCTCGCTGAGCGGTTCGGGCGCGCCGATCACCTCGACGAGGCGCCCGTCCTCCAGCTTCACCGCGTCGCCGGTGCGCAGGGCTACGGCCTCTTTGAGGTCGAGCAGGAATTCAAGGCCACCCACGGTGCTAAGCGTGATCCGCCGCCGGTGACGATCGTCGAATTCCAGCACGACGCTGTCGGCCGCCTCGCCCTTCCAGTCGCCCTTCGCGACCACTTCACCGGCCCGGATCATCTCGGCTCCTTCAACTCGATTGCATCGCGCGGCGCCCGGCCGCACTGCGGTTCATCCCGCCGGAAACGAGTGAAAGAACCGGCAGGCTCATGACGATCATTCCTACAACAAGCGCGGGCCTCGGTTGAAGGGCCAGCATGAAGTTCGCGTCGAAAATCCGCCGGGCCGGGATGCCGGTCGCCAGCGCATACCACAGCACTTCGACGAGCGCCGTCGCGGCCAGAGCGAAAATCGCCAGCCCGAGCAACGTCAACGCGTTGACCGGCACCCCGCCCCGCATGGCGCGGATCGCCATCAGCGCAAGGAACAGCCCGGTCATGATGATGTGCTCCGAGGCGTCGATCTTGGATTGCAGCGCGCCATGCCAGAGCGCGAGCAGCGCGATGGGATAGACAAGCCGATGCAGCCGGTTCCAGCGTAGAGCGCCGAGCCGGCGGATCATCGCGTCGGTCGAGGTCGCGGCCAGCGCCGCGAGCCCGATGAGGCCTGCAAATCCGATCAGCAGGTAAAAGCGCAGCACGATCTCGCTCGCGACCCGCAGCAGATTGAAATTCTGGTCGACGATATAGAGCGCGAGGTGGATGACCACATAGGCGAAGCTGGCGACGCCGAGCATCCGCCGCACGAGGATCAGCCGGTTCTGGCCGGTGATCAGCCGCAGCGGGGTGATCGCCAGAGTCAGCAGCAGCAGGCGCACCGACCACAGACCGATCTCGTGCAGAGCCGCGTTGATCGGCTTCGGGTCGAGCAGCCCGGCGTAGAGCTTCCAGCCGATCCAAAGGCCGGGCGCGAGCACGCCAAGAAGAACGATAAGCTTGAACGGGGAGAACCGGCCCTGCCGGTCATGCCAGAGCATCACATCAGCCGCCAGCGCGTCCCCCCGTCGATCGCCTCGATACTCGGGGGTGCGGTGACGCAGGTGCCGGCAGCGGCGACCAGCGCCCGAAGATGCGGCAGTGTCATGTGGAGATCGAGCGCGGCCCGGTCGCGCCATTGCTCGACGAAGACGAAGGTGCCCACCTCCGAAACGCTTTCGAACATGTCGTAGGCGAGGCAGCCGGCCTCCTTGCGTGTCTCGGCGATGCAGGCCATGGCGGCCTTGCGCCAGGTCTCGCGCGCATCGGGGCGCACCTTCACGTTCGCCATCACGATGACCGGTTCAGCCATGACGATGCCCTCCTGTTCGAGCCGGGATTAGACCGGAACCGGAGCGGAACGCGCAAGTCACAGCTTCGTCAAGCGTCACGGCTTCGTCAGAACAGGAAATACCGCTGCGCCATCGGCAGTTCTTTCGCGGGTTCGCACACCAGCAATTCGCCGTCAGCCTTCACGTGATAGGTCTCGGGGTCGATGTCGATCTTCGGCGTCGCGCCGTTGTGGACCATCGACGCCTTGCCGATCTTGCGGGTATCCTCCACCGCGACGAGGCGCTTGGCGACGCCCAGACGTCCCGCAAGGCCGGCATCAAGTGAGGCCTTGCTGACGAAGGTCAGACTGGAGTTCGTGCGCGATTTGCCATAGGCGCCGAACATGTAGCGATAATGCATTGGTTGCGGGGTGGGAATCGATGCGTTGGGATCGCCCATCGGCGCCATGGCGATGACGCCGCCCTTGATCACCATCTCGGGCTTCACACCGAAAAACGCCGGGGACCAGATCACAAGATCGGCGAGCTTGCCCTTCTCCACCGAGCCGATATGGCGCGAAACGCCGTGTGCGATCGCCGGGTTGATCGTGTATTTCGCGACATAGCGCTTGGCGCGATTGTTGTCCGCCGCGCCGTCGCCCTTGAGCGCGCCGCGCTGCTTCTTCATCTTGTCGGCGGTCTGCCAGGTGCGGATGATGACCTCGCCGATGCGGCCCATGGCCTGACTGTCGGACGACATCATCGAGAGCGCCCCGAGATCGTGGAGGATGTCCTCCGCCGCGATGGTCTCCTTGCGGATGCGGCTCTCGGCGAAGGCGAGGTCTTCGGCGATCGAGGGGTCGAGGTGGTGGCACACCATCAGCATATCGAGATGCTCGTCGATGGTGTTCACGGTGAAGGGCCGCGTCGGGTTGGTCGACGAGGGCAGCACGTTCGGCAGGCCCGCGACCTTCATGATATCCGGCGCGTGGCCGCCGCCCGCACCCTCGGTGTGGAAAGCGTGGATCGTCCGGCCCTTGAAGGCCGCAATGGTATCCTCGACGAAGCCGCTCTCGTTGAGCGTATCGGTGTGGATCATCACCTGCACGTCGAGCGCTTCCGCAACCGAGAGGCAGTTGTCGATCGCGGCGGGCGTGGTGCCCCAATCCTCGTGCAGCTTGAGCGCACAGGCGCCGCCCAGCACCTGCTCCTCCAGCGCGGCCGGTAGCGAGGCATTGCCCTTGCCGGCAAAGCCAAGGTTCATCGGGAAGGCATCCGCCGCCTCGATCATCCGCGCGATATGCCACGGACCGGGTGTACAGGTGGTCGCCAAGGTGCCATGCGCGGGGCCTGTGCCGCCGCCCAGCATCGAGGTGATGCCTGCCGCCAGTGCCTCCTCGATCTGCTGCGGGCAGATAAAGTGGATGTGGGTGTCGAAGGCGCCGGCGGTGACGATCTTGCCCTCGCCGGCGATGATCTCGGTGCCCGGCCCGATGATGATATCGACATTCGGCTGGATATCCGGGTTGCCGGCCTTGCCGATGGCGCAGATCAACCCGTCCTTGAGGCCGATATCGGCTTTGACGATGCCCCAGTGGTCCAGGATCACGGCGTTGGTGATGACGGTATCGACCGCCCCGGCCGCGCGCGAAAGTTGGCTCTGGCCCATGCCGTCGCGGATCACCTTGCCGCCGCCGAACTTCACCTCCTCGCCGTAAGTGGTGAAATCGCGCTCGACCTCGATGATGAGATCGGTATCCGCGAGGCGGATGCGGTCACCGGTCGTGGGGCCGAACATGTCGGCGTAAATGGTGCGCGGGAGTTTGGCGGGCATGGGCTGGTCCTTTACAGGGCGCGACCGTCGTAGGCGTGAGATTTCAGGGCGCGGGCGTCGACATCATCGAGGCAATTGGCATTGACCGCCGCGACCGGCGAACCGTCCGGCATGGCGCCGAAGCCGAAAGCCTCGATGCCGCAGGTCTTGCAGAAAAGGTGCTGGATCACCTTCTTGTTGAAGCGAAACTCGGTGAGGTTGTCCGCGCCGGTCTTGAGTATGAACTTGTCACGCGGCGTGAACGAAAGCACCGAGCCGAGCCGCCGACAGCGCGAGCAGTTGCAGATCACCGTGTTGTCGAGATCAAGGTCCGCCTCGAACGTCACGGCCTGACACTGGCAGGAGCCGGTGTAATGTTTCATCGTCATCACACCTTCCCCATCACTTGCTGCCGGAAACCGTAAACCTCGCGCTTGCCGGAAATCGCGACGAGCTTCTCCTCGCGGCTCTGGCCCGGCTCGAAGCGCACGGCTGTGCCGGCGGGAATATCGAGCCGGAAGCCCTTCGCCTTGTCGCGGTCGAACCTCAGACCCGCGTTGGTCTCGTAGAAGTGGTAGTGGCTGCCGACCTGAATGGGCCGGTCGCCGGTGTTGGCGACGGTGAGCGTGACCGACTCACGCCCGACGTTCATCTCGATCTCGCCGGGAGCGGTGATGATCTCGCCGGGGATCATTTCAAATCATCCCGGCGAGCATGAGCCTTGGCCTCGGCGCGACGCCCCGCGCGATAGGCGAGAATGCCGGTCAGCACGGCGATGGCGGCGAAGATCACGTGATCCGGCTCCAGAACATGGAGAACGAGGCCGGCAAGATCGAAACCGCTGTGGTCGCCCTGATGCGCCAGCGCCGGGGACGTCATCAATGCGAAAGCAGCAAGAACTTTGTATTTCATGATATTGCCTCCGGCCTTTAACGTATCGGATTATGGACGGTCACGAGCTTGGTGCCGTCCGGAAAGGTCGCTTCCACCTGCACGTCGTGGATCATCTCGGCAATGCCGGGCATCACCTGCGCGCGGGTGAGGATTGTCGCGGCGGCGCCCATCAGATCGGCGACAGAGCGCCCGTCGCGCGCGCCTTCCACCACGTAGTCCGTAATGAGCGCGATGGCCTCCGGGTGGTTGAGCTTGACGCCACGTTCCAAACGGCGGCGCGCTACCATCGCGGCCATCGAGATCAGCAGCTTGTCTTTTTCCCGTGGGGTCAGGTTCATCGTCTCTTCCTAGTTGAGAAGGGCGCGCGGCATCGGCATGCCGATGCGGGCGGCGAGCAAGGCGGCGAGTTCGAGGACGAGACCGCGCAGCCGCGCGGCATCGGGCGAGAGAAGTCGCACCAGCACCAGCGGGCCGAGGTCGGTCGCACCGGATTCGAGCGCTTCGTCCGCTGTGAGGACTGCGCGGATCGCTTCCAGAGCCTCCCCGGCGTCGGGATGCGCGAACAGCAGCGTCGCCATCGCGACATGATGGCCGAGCGCGGCCTTGTCTGCGCCTCGGGCCAGCGCGAGGCCGTCCATGCGGGTTTCGTCGGCGAGCGCCAGCCGGCCGGCGTGGCGGACGCGCCAGCTCTCGCGCACCGCACCGGCGTCATAACCCTCGCCGGAAGCGCGACGGCCGAAATAGAGCATTTCGCCGAAGAGCAGCCGGGCATCGGCCGCAATGTCGATTTCGAACCGGCGTTCAACCCGCGCGCCGTTATGCAAAATCGTCTCCTGCGGCAGCCAGAGCGCGCGCGCGCCGGTTTCCAGTATGAGGCGAGAGGACAGCCGCGTCGTATCGCCAGCCGAGCGATAGATGCGCTCCGCAGCGGCGCTGGTGAAGGCGAGCGAGGCCCCCTCCCCGACACGAAGCTCGGCCAAGACCCGATCGCCGCCGGCGAGCCCGCCAGCGATGTTGACCGTCACCGCCTCCGGCGGGCGACCGTGCGCGCGTGGAAAGCGGAAGCGGAAGGCGCCGGATTCATGCCGCTGCGCCAGCCGGGTTTCCGCGCCGAACCTCTCGACGCCCAGCTTCAGGCGCGCATCGACCCGCACCGAGGCCGGCAGATCGGCCGAAAAATGGCCGGCGGTTGCGCTTGCGCCTTCTTTCATCGACGCAAAATCTTGACGCAAACCGGAAGCCACTTCGCTCGATTTTGCTTTGTCAGAGCGCAAGGCGCTGGTGAACATCGTCCTTACCCATCCGTTCGCGGTCGCCGGCCATGACGACCTCGCCACGTTCCATGAGAATGAAGCTGTCCGCAAGCTCGCGGGCGAAATCGAAATACTGCTCCACAAGCACGATCGCCATCGTGCCCAAGCCGGCAAGGTGCTGGATCGCCCGGCCGATGTCCTTGATGATCGACGGCTGGATGCCTTCGGTCGGCTCGTCGAGGATCAGCAGGCGCGGACGCATCACCAGCGCGCGGCCGATGGCGAGCTGCTGCTGCTGCCCGCCGGAGAGATCGCCACCGCGCCGGCCAAGCATGGATTTCAAGACTGGAAACAGATCGTAGATCTCGCCGGGGATGAAGCGGTCCTTCACGGCGAGCGGCGCGAAGCCGGTCTTGAGGTTTTCTTCCACCGTCAGCAGCGGAAAGATCTCGCGCCCCTGTGGCACGAAACCGATGCCGGCGCGGGCCCTTTCGGCGGGTGCTAGGGAGCCGATGTCCTTGCCGTCGAGTGTGATCGTGCCGCGCGATCCCTTCTGCTGGCCGGTGATGGCGCGGCACAGCGAGGTCTTGCCGACGCCGTTGCGGCCGATGACGCAGGTGACCTTGCCGATCTCGGCGGCAACGTTCACCGAGCGCAGCGCCTGCGCTGCTCCGTAATGCAGATCGAGGTTCTCGACATTCAGCAACATGGACTAAATTCCCTTTCGCATCCTCAGACCCGAAAACCGGTCCCCACTTTTCGGGAGGATGCTTATCGTCCCAGATACACTTCAATCACCCGCTGGTCCGCGCTCACCGTATCCAGCGGGCCCTCCGCCAGCACCGAACCTTCGTGCAGTACCGTGACCTTGCAATCGAGCGCGCGGACGAAGGCCATGTCGTGTTCGACGACGATCACCGAATGATCCTTCGCGATCTCCTTCAGGAGATGCGCGGTGGCCTCGGTTTCGGCGTCGGTCATGCCGGCGACCGGTTCGTCGACCAGCAGTAGTTTCGGATCCTGCGCCAACAGCATGCCGATTTCGAGCCATTGCTTCTGGCCGTGGCTGAGGTTTGCCGCCGAGGCCTCGCGCAGGTGGCCGAGACGGATGGTGTCGAGAATGCGGTCGATCTTGGCGCGCTCGTCGGCGTCGTCCTTCCAGAACAAAGTCGTGAACACGCGGCGGTCGGCCTTCAGCGCGAGGCGGAGGTTGTCCTCCACCGTATGCATCTCGAACACGGTCGGCTTCTGGAACTTGCGGCCGATGCCAAGATTGGCGATCGCGGCCTCGTCAAGTTGGGTGAGATCGACCGTGCCGTCGAACAGCACGTCGCCGACGTCGGGCCGGGTCTTGCCGGTGATGATGTCCATCATCGTCGTCTTGCCGGCGCCATTCGGGCCGATGATCGCGCGCATCTCGCCCGGCTCGATGGTCAGAGCCAGCGAATTGATGGCCTTGAAGCCGTCGAACGCCACCGAGACGCCGTCAAGATAAAGGAGATAATCGGTGACTTTCAGATCCATGATTGTCACTCCGCAGGCGTCGAGGCGGTATTGGCCGTCAGCGCGGCCTTCTCGCGCCGGCGCTCGCGCCACTCGGCGTAGGTGCCGATCACCCCTTTCGGCATGTAGAGCGTCGTCAGCACGAACAAGGCGCCAAGCGCGAACAGCCAGTACGGCGCCAGCGCGCCGGTGGTGAAGGTTGTCTTGGCGAAGTTGACGAGGATCGCGCCGATCGCCGCGCCGATCAGCGTGCCCCGCCCACCGACCGCGACCCAGATCACCACTTCGATCGAGTTCCCGGGCTGGAACTCGCTCGGGTTGATGATGCCGACCTGCGGCACGTAGAGCGCACCGGCGAGCCCCGCCATCATCGCCGAGAGCGTGAAAACGAACAGCTTGTAGCGCTCGACGCCGAACCCGAGGAACCGCGTACGGCTTTCGGCGTCGCGCACCGCGACGAGAACCTTGCCGGCCTTCGAGGTGACGATGGCGCGCGCGAGGATGTAGCAGAGCGCCAGCGCCAGCAGGGTCAGCAGGAACAGCACCAGGCGCGTCATGTCACTCTGGACGGGAAAGCCGAGGATATCCTTGAAATCCGTGAGGCCGTTGTTGCCGCCGAAGCCCATGTCATTGCGGAAGAAGGCGAGCAGCAGCGCGTAGGTCAGCGCCTGCGTGATGATCGAGAGATAGACGCCGGTAACGCGGGAGCGGAAGGCGAACCAGCCGAACACGAACGCGAGCAGCCCCGGCGCGAGCAGAACCATCAGAAGCGCGAAGGGGAACATGTCGAAACCGTACCAGAACCATGGCAGTTCCTTCCAGTTCAGGAACACCATGAAATCCGGCAGGATCGGATTGGCGTAGACGCCGCGCGCGCCGATCTGGCGCATGAGGTACATGCCCATCGCATAGCCGCCGAGCGCGAAGAACGCGCCGTGCCCGAGGCTGAGAATGCCGGCGTAGCCCCAGACGAGATCGAGCGCGAGCGCGAGGATCGCGTAGCACAGGTATTTGCCCAACAGGCTCACGAGCCAGGTCGGGACATGGAGCGCCGAGCCTGCCGGCACCACGAGGTTGAGGATCGGCACCAGCACGATGGCCGCAGCAATCACCCCGAGAAAGATCCGGCCGCGGGCGTCGAGCATCGAGAGGAAACGGTTGGTCAGCATCGTCCCCGCCTCACTGCTCGATCGCACGGCCCTTGAGGGCAAACAGGCCCCGCGGACGCTTCTGGATGAAGAGAATGATGAACACGAGCAGCGCGATCTTGCCCAGCACCGCGCCAGCGAAGGGTTCGAGGAACTTGTTGGCGATGCCGAGCGAGAGCGCGGCCACGAGCGTGCCCCACAGGTTGCCGACGCCGCCGAACACTACGACCATGAAGCTGTCGATGATGTAGCTCTGGCCGAGATTGGGGCTCACGTTGTCGATCTGCGAAAGCGCGACGCCGGCGAGCCCTGCGATCCCCGAGCCGAGGCCGAAGGTCAGCGCGTCGATCCTGGCGGTGCGGATACCCATCGAGGCCGCCATGCGGCGGTTCTGCGTCACAGCGCGCATCTGCAGACCCATCGGCGTGAAGCGCAGCAGCGCCAGCACCGCGAGAAACACCAGCAGCGCAAAGACGACGATCCAGACGCGGCCGTAGGTGATGTCGAGAAGGCCCAGCCTGAACGAGCCGGACATGAACGACGGCGCGCCGACCTCGCGGTTCGTCGGCCCGAAGATCGTGCGGACGGCCTGCTGGAGGATCAGCGAGATGCCCCATGTCGCCAGCAACGTCTCCAGCGGGCGGCCGTAGAGATGGCGGATCACAAGCCGTTCGATGGCGATGCCGATCACGCCCGCGACGATGAAGGACGCCGGGATCGCGATCGCCAGCGAGTAGTCGAACAGGCCGGGCACATGCTGGCGGATCACCTCCTGGATGACGAAGGTGACATAGGCGCCGATCATCACCATCTCGCCATGCGCCATGTTGATGATGCCCATCACGCCGAAAGTGATGGCAAGACCGATGGCGGCCAGCAGCAGCACCGAACCGAGGCTGACGCCATACCAGGCGTTCTGCGCGCCGGACCACAGCGCGAGGCGGTTGTTGATTTCGGCCACAGCCGCCCGGGCGGCGTCCTTGACCCCCTGCCCGGCATCGGCCGGCACGAGGCTCAGCGGCGTCAGCGCTTCGCGGTCGCCCTGATCCTTCAGCACTTCGATGGCCGTCAGACGGTCGATATCCGGCTTGCCGGGCGCCGTCGCCATGATCGCTGCGAGTGCGAGCTGCTGGACGCTTTTGATGCCGGCATCCTTTTCGGCGCGGGAGGCTTTCCGCAAGCCGTCCTCGCTGGCGGCGTCGCGCGATTTGTAGACCGCCAGCGCGGCAGCGCGGCGCTTGGCAGGATCGGGCGATTGCAGGGTCATCTGCCCGACCGCGTTGCTGATCGCGGAGCGCAGGCGATTGTTGATGCGAACGGAAGCCAGCCCGGCCGGTTCGGCTTCGAGTTTCTTGCCGGTAAGCGCATCGACGGCCGCCCCGGCCTTGTCCTTGTAGACGAGCTTCTTGTCCGCACTCACGAACAGGCGGCGGTCCGCCAGCGCTTCGAGGATGGCGTCGGCATGGGCGGCATCGGAGCCGGCGACGAGGTCGATCGCCTTGGCGGTATCGGAGAAGCTGTCAGCGGCGAAAAGGGCGGCCGCATCGTCGAGCGGACCGGCCTTTGCGGCGAGGCCGAACGGCACCAGCAGCGACAGGACCAGCACGAGGCGGGCGACAACAGCCAGTAGTCCCTGGCCGGACGGAAACCGGAAGGCGGGCATGACGATCTCACGTTCTGGATGACGGCCCCGAACGTTGCCGGCGCCCGACGGACCGGCCGGAACAAGACTTCCGGCCGGACCCGCGTTCTCTTCAGGCGGCACGGCTTGCGCCGGGCCGCCGGCGAGGCTCGATCAGCCGCACTTCTTCAGCTTGGTGTTGTAGTTGCCGCACTTGAGGTTGACCCAGTCGGCCTCGAGATCCTTCGAGCCTTCGAGATAATCGGTCCAGGCGTCGCCCGGGACGAGATCCTTGGTCTGCCAGACCACGTCGAACTGGCCGTCGGCGCGGATCTCGCCGATCAGCACCGGCTTGGTGATGTGGTGGTTCGGAAGCATCTTCGAGATGCCGCCGGTGAGGTTCGGGACCTCGATGCCGACGATGGCGTCGATCACCTTGTCCGGATCGGTCGTCTTGGCCTTCTCGACCGCCTTCACCCACATGTTGAAGCCGATGACATGCGCTTCCATCGGATCGTTGGTCACGCGCTTCGGGTTCTTGGTGAAGGTCTGCCACTGCTTGATGAAGGCCTCGTTGGTCGGGTTCTTCACCGACTGGAAGTAGTTCCAGGCCGCCAGATGGCCGACAAGGTTCTTGGTGTCGACACCGGCCAGCTCTTCCTCGCCGACCGAGAAGGCCACGACCGGGATATCGGTCGCCTTGATGCCGGCGTTCGAGAGTTCCTTGTAGAACGGCACGTTGGCGTCGCCGTTGATGGTCGAGACCACGGCGGTCTTCTTGCCGGCCGAGCCGAACTTCTTGATGTCGGCGACGAT
>Ga0102832_1000220_pt1:132500-133636 | contig 133636 bp, 129 predicted proteins | sample EBPBio282013_DNA_FD_88942 | JGI IMG/M metagenome (GOLD analysis project Ga0102832, IMG submission 88942) | Wastewater treatment Type I Accumulibacter community from EBPR Bioreactor in Madison, WI, USA - Reactor 2_5/28/2013_ DNA (Illumina Assembly) | ecosystem: Engineered >... | reverse complement strand
GATAGTGTCCATTATCAGATGATGGACACTATCCTCTACGCAGCACCCCAGACAGAGCGGTCAGACCGGACGGTTACCCGAGAATGCAGTGCTGGATCGAAGCACGCAAGGTCACAGCGTAAGCATTACCCGCCGTTGCGTGCCTATGCCCGCGACTGCGTGCTGGTGCGGTTTTTCCGTTCTGGTGTTGATGTGGCGTTGATGTAGAACGGCGGATGCAAAAAGCGCCCCGTGGGGCGCTGTGCAAGATACTGATATTTCAAGAATATTTGGTTGCGGGGGCAGGATTTGAACCTGCGGCCTTCAGGTTATGAGCCTGACGAGCTACCGGGCTGCTCCACCCCGCGCCAATTCCGGCCCGGACAATCATCAATTGTATGGGGCCGTATCGTAGAGAGATACGCTTCGTGTTTCTTACTAGGTTTGGCGGCGACCTACTCTCCCACATCTTGAGATGCAGTACCATTGGCGCGACGGCACTTAACGGCCGAGTTCGGGATGGGATCGGGTGTTTTGCTCGTGCTATGACCACCAAACCGAGAAAGAAACACAACAATCAAACGTCCAAGCGCTTTGTCCAGTGAAGTCTGGCTTCTGCTGGATCAAATCAAGCCTATCGAGCAATTAGTACCGGTCAACTGAACGCATTGCTGCGCTTACATCTCCGGCCTATCGACGTGGTCGTCTTCCACGGCTCTCAAGGGATACCTTGTTTTGAGGGGGGCTTCCCGCTTAGATGCCTTCAGCGGTTATCCTGTCCGTTCATAGCTACCCAGCACTGCCGTTGGCACGACAACTGGTCCACCAGTGGAACGTTCACCCCGGTCCTCTCGTACTAGGGGCAACTCCTCTCAAGTATCCTACACCCACGGCAGATAGGGACCGAACTGTCTCACGACGTTCTAAACCCAGCTCACGTACCTCTTTAAATGGCGAACAGCCATACCCTTGGGACCTGCTCCAGCCCCAGGATGAGATGAGCCGACATCGAGGTGCCAAACGATGCCGTCGATATGGACTCTTGGGCATCATCAGCCTGTTATCCCCAGCGTACCTTTTATCCGTTGAGCGATGGCCCTCCCACTTGGGACCACCGGATCACTATGGCCGTCTTTCGACTCTGCTCGACTTGTCAG
>Ga0102832_1000220_pt1:0-127500 | contig 133636 bp, 129 predicted proteins | sample EBPBio282013_DNA_FD_88942 | JGI IMG/M metagenome (GOLD analysis project Ga0102832, IMG submission 88942) | Wastewater treatment Type I Accumulibacter community from EBPR Bioreactor in Madison, WI, USA - Reactor 2_5/28/2013_ DNA (Illumina Assembly) | ecosystem: Engineered > Bioreactor... | reverse complement strand
AAGGGCGCTGATTCACGCAACCCGACTCGCCGGACGAGGCTGCTTGACCTTGCGTAAACCACTGATTTTTCTGATTCTTCGCCCGAGTCGCCCCTGATTCAGGCGACTCGCCAAGCGATTCAGGGGCTGAGAGCCCCATGTCAGGGCGAAACGGCACCCCGGGCCGCGTCAGGCGCCCGCCGCTTCGGTTTGACGCGCAGCGCCAGAAGCCCCACCACCGCGCCAAGATAAAGGAACGGCTGCAGCGGCCAGGCCTTTACCAGCCAGACGAAATGCACAGCGGCCAGCACCGCGGCCGGATATGTCAGCCGGTGCAGCTTCCGCCAGCGGAGCGCCCCAAGCCGTCGCAGCGCCCGGTCATTCGATGTTGCAACCAGCGGCACCAGCATCAGGAACGCCGCCATGCCAAGCGTGATGTAGGGCCGTTTTACCACATCGCCCAGCGCCTGAGACAGATAGAGCCCCATGTCGAGCACGAGCCAGGTCGAAAGATGCAGGGCAACGTAGCTGAAAGCCATGATCCCGATAGCGCGGCGAAACTTCAGGAGGTTCACGCCCGCGAAGCGGCGGAGTGGCGTCACCGCAAGCCCGGCGATGAGGAGCTGGAGCGCGTATAGCCCGGTCTGCTGCTCGATCGCCCTGACCGGATCGGGGCCAAGCGTCCCCGCCACCCCCTGCCAGAACAGGAAAACCGCCGGCAGTGGCGCCACTATATATATAGGCCACGCTGGGAACTTGCGGAGCCAGCCGTTCAGCGCCTCGGCCAACACCTCAGAAATCCTTCGCCAGATCCTGCCCGGCATAAAGCCCGGCCACCTCGTCGCCATAGCCGTTGAACATCAGCGTCGGCTGCCGTCCCCCGAAAAGGCCAGCGCCGATGCGCCGTTCCGTCGCCTGGCTCCAGCGCGGATGGTCGATCTCCGGGTTCACGTTGGAATAGAAGCCGTATTCGTTCGGGTTCTGCATGTTCCAGGTGGTCTGCGGCTCCTTGTCGGTCAGGCTGATCCGCACCACCGACTTGATCGACTTGAAGCCGTATTTCCACGGCACCACCAGCCGGATCGGCGCGCCGTTCTGCTTCGGCATCTCCTCACCATAGAGCCCGGTCGCGAGAATCGTCAGCGGATGCATCGCCTCGTCGAGCCGCAGCCCCTCGCGGTAGGGCCAGTCGAGAATCGCCGAAGCCTGCCCCGGCATCTCTTTGGGCCGAACGAGGGTTTCCATCGCCACATACTTCCCGCCAGGTTGAACGCCGACGCGGTCAAGAAGCTGCGACAGCGGGAAGCCGATCCACGGCACCACCATCGACCAGGCCTCGACACAGCGGAAACGGTAGATCCGTTCCTCCAGCGCCACGCCCTTCAGAAGATCGGCGAGGTCGTAATTCCCCGGCTTCTCCACCAGCCCGTCGATCGCCACCGACCACGGATCGACCGTCAGCGCGCCGGCATTCTCGGCGGGATCTTCCTTGCCAAGGCCGAATTCGTAGAAGTTGTTGTAGCTGGTGATGTCCTCGAAGCTGTTCGGCGCGGCATCGGTCGAGTAGCGCGACTTCACGTAGCTCAGCTTCGCCAGTGCCGGACTGGCAAGCGCCAGCCCCGCCGCCCCCGCGATCAGCGATCGACGGTTGAGGAACGCCGCCTTCGGCGTGACATCGGCCCAGGTCAGTCGGCTGGCGGTGCGGCGCATCATTCTCTCCCCTTCGATACTGCCGAAGCTACAGGGGATACGATCCACAGGCGAATAAAGTTGCCTCACGTCTCGGTGGCGGCGCTGTAACGAAATGAAACGGGCCGCGCCCGGTAAAGGCGCGGCCCCATATCGCAACTTCCGACGCCTCAGTGCAGCGGCGCGCCTTCCGGTCGCGGGCGGTTGGATGCCAGCACCCTTTCGCCCACGATCAGCCCGTCCGCACCGGCAGAAACCTGGATGGCATCGCCGTCCTTCACCTCACCGGCAAGGATCATCTCCGCCAAGGGGTCCTGCAGATCGCGCTGGATCACCCGCTTCAGGGGCCGCGCGCCATAGACCGGATCGTAGCCGGTGTCGGCCAGCCACTTCTTCGCCGCCTCATCAAGGATGAGATCGATCTTCCGCTGCGCCAGCCTCTTGGTGAGGCGGCGAAGCTGGATATCCACGATCCCGGTCATGTCCTCGCGGCTGAGCCGGTGGAAGATGATCATGTCGTCGAGACGGTTCAGGAACTCCGGCCGGAAATGCGACCGCACCGCGTCCATCACGTCCCGCCGCGCCTGCGAACTGTCAGCGCCTTCCGGCAACTGGCTCAGCGCCTGACTACCGAGGTTCGAAGTCAGGATGATCAGCGTCTGCTTGAAGTCGACGTGATGGCCCTGCCCATCCGTCAGCCGCCCGTCGTCGAGCACCTGAAGAAGAACGTTGAACACATCCGGATGCGCTTTTTCGACCTCGTCGAAGAGGACAACCTGATAGGGCCGGCGCCGCACGGCTTCGGTCAGAACGCCGCCTTCGTCATAGCCGACATAGCCCGGAGGCGCGCCGATCAGGCGAGCCACGGAATGTTTCTCCATGAACTCCGACATGTCGATGCGGACCATCGCGTGTTCGTCGTCAAAGAGGTACTCGGCCAGGGCCTTGGTCAGTTCCGTCTTGCCGACGCCGGTCGGCCCGAGGAAGAGGAACGAGCCCAAGGGCCGGTTCTCATCCTGAAGCCCAGCCCGCGCCCGGCGAACCGCACGCGACACCGCTTCGACGGCCTGTTTCTGGCCGACAACGCGCCGCTCAAGCTCTTCTTCCATCTTGAGAAGCTTTTCGCGCTCGCCTTCCAGCATCTTCGAGGTCGGGATGCCGGTCCAGCGTTCGACCACTTCCGCGATCTGCTCGGGCCGCACCGCCTCTTCGACCATCAGCGCGCTGCCTTCCTCGTCGGCAGTCGCAAGCTGCTTTTCAAGCTGCGGGATCACACCATAGGAAAGCTCCCCGGCTTTCGCCAGATCGCCGTTCCGCTTGGCATGTTCCAACTCGATCCGCGCCTGGTCGAGCTTTTCCTTCAGCCCGCGCGAAGATTCCAGCCGGTCGCGCTCGGCCTGCCAGCGCGCCGTCATCTCGGCCGACCGCTGGGTCAGATTGGAAAGCTCGACCTCCAGCTTCTCCAGCCGGTCCTTCGACGCCGCATCGTCTTCCTTCTTCAGCGCCTCGGCCTCGATCTGCTTTTGCAGAATCTCGCGGTCGAGCGCGTCCAGCTCCTCGGGCTTGGAATCCACTTCCATCCGCAGACGCGAGGCGGCTTCGTCCATCAGGTCGATGGCCTTGTCGGGCAGGAAACGGTCGGTGATGTAGCGCTGCGAAAGCTGGGCCGCCGCGACTAGGGCGGAGTCCGAGATCTTCACGCCGTGGTGAAGCTCGTACTTCTCCTTGATCCCGCGCAGGATGGAGATGGTATCTTCCACCGTCGGCTCCTCGACCATCACCGGCTGGAACCGGCGGGCAAGGGCCGCATCCTTCTCGACATACTTGCGGTATTCGTCCAGCGTCGTGGCGCCCACGCAATGCAGCTCACCCCGCGCCAGCGCCGGCTTGATGAGGTTCGCGGCATCCATCGCGCCGTCGGACTTGCCGGCGCCGACCAGCGTATGCATCTCGTCGATGAAAAGGATGATCTCGCCGGCCGCGGATTCAACTTCCTTGAGGACGGATTTCAGCCGCTCCTCGAACTCGCCGCGATACTTGGCGCCCGCGATCAGCGCGCCCATGTCGAGCGCCATCAGCTTCTTGTTGCGCAAAGATTCCGGCACGTCGCCATTGACGATCCTGAGCGCGAGGCCCTCGGCAATCGCCGTCTTGCCGACACCGGGGTCACCGATCAGGACCGGGTTGTTCTTGGTGCGCCGCGACAGCACCTGCATGGTGCGGCGAATCTCGTCATCGCGCCCGATGATCGGGTCGATCTTGCCCTCCTCGGCGGCCTCGGTCAGGTCGCGGGCATATTTCTTCAGCGCCTCATAGCCCTCTTCGGCCGAAGCGGAATCCGCCGTCCGGCCCTTCCGAAGGTCGTTGATCGCGGTGTTGAGGTTCTGCGCCGTCACCGCACCGGCAGAAAGCGCGTCCTTGGCCTTGGTGTTGACCATGGCCAGTGCCATCAGGATGCGCTCGACCGGGACGAAACTGTCGCCCGCCTTCTTGGCAATCTTTTCCGCCTCATCAAGAACGCGGACAAGCTGGGTATCGACATAGACCTGGCCGTCGCCGCCCGAAATCTTCGGCAGCTTCGCGACCATCTGGTCCACGGATTCCTGCACGCGCTTCGGCTCACCGCCAGCGCGTTTGATGAGGTTGGCCGAAAGGCCCTGATCATCATCCATGAGCGCCTTCAGAAGATGCTCGGGGACAACCCTCTGCTGCCCTTCGCGCATCGCAATGGTCTGTGCGGCCTGAAGGAATCCGCGCGACCGTTCCGTGAACTTTTCCATGTCCATCGGCAGTTCTCCTTTGCTAGCCCCCGGCGCTTCGGTCGCCCATGCTTCGGCACGACACATCCCGGGTCTTGGCAGTGACTTGGATATGGTCCGGGGGGAATTCAAGGCGTTTCCGGCAGCGCCCGGCAGGAAACCAATTCGAAACCGGAATCAGCCCTTATCCTCCTTAACCTTAACGGAGAAGCGTCGATGAACCAGCATGCCAGAACCTTTCTGAACGCCGCCGGCCTTTACCTTGGCCTCGCCGCTCCGCACCCGCGCCAACTCCGGCATCTGACCGAAACGGGCGCCTTGCCGCGGCGGTCCGGGATGCCCTCCGCCTTCCGGCGGCACTGACCTTCCGGGGGCACCGGCACATGGATCGGCCGGGCGAGAACTCGCCCGGCCTCTCCAACCGTCCGATTCGCGGTGGTGGCTGGTCGCGGACGGTTACTGGTTGGTCACAGGCGCAGGCGCGCTGCCCGTATCGCTCGGCGCAGGCTGCGCCGGATCGGTCACGGGGGCCGCCGCATCTGGCGCCGGGGCCGCAGGATCGGCAGGTGCGACCGGATCAGTCTCGGGCATCGCCGAAGGATCAGCCGGCGCAATCGCTGCCGGCTGCTCGGGCGCCTGTCTGTTGTCGGTCCCCGACCCGAACCACAGCGCCGCGAGGATCACCGCGATGATCGCTGCAACCGCGATCAGGATCTTCCAGCTGCTGCCTTCCCGGTGCTGCATCTCCCGGCCAGGGGCCGGCTCGTAAGAGGAGCGGCCGGACACAGGTTGCTCGTTGTTCATGGTGTGCTCCTTTCTGAAGCCATCCTGCCTCAGAGGTGGGGCGCATCATAAACCGTTCAAGACGATGAAATTTTCCCGGCCAAAGCTGGCCGAAACCGGGGTTGGGACCATGCGGGTTCCCGCCGCCCCGAAATTTCGCAAGGAACCGGACGGACCCCGCCGGCGTTCCCGCTCCATTACGCCCGAAGTGCTGATTTCAGCGCCCGCACCTCGTCCGCGTCCGTCTCCAGCCGCTCCGCATGGCAGAAATCCATCGCCACCGCCCGTGCGTCCATGGGCCGAAGCTTGCCACAGGCGGAATGCACCTCATCCACGCGCACCTTCGTCAGGAACGCGCCGACATTGGCCGAGGTGATGCCCGCCCCGGGCATGATGCCGATGCGGCCCGCCGCCAGATCGCAGATGCGCGCGATGGCTTCCGTCCCCTCCGGCGCCCCGACCGCCCCGCCCGAGGTCAGGATGCGATTGCAGCCAAGCTCCACCGCCGTTTCCACCGCTTCCGCGAAATCGGGGACGAGGTCGAAGACCCGGTGCAGCGTCACGCTCATCGGACCCGCCGCCTCGCGCATCGCCGCCAAGGCACGCTGGTCCAGCCGCCCGTCATCGCCCGCCGCGCCGATCACCACGCCGGCCAGCCCGATCTGCCGCGCCGCCCTGATGTCCGCGACCATCGTCGCCACTTCGTCTGCCGAAAAGCAGAAGTCGCCGGCCCGCGACCGGATCAGCGCATGGACCGGAACCGCCAGCTCCATCGCCCGCGCCATCTGCCCGGCAGAGGGCGTCAGACCGCCCACTTCCAGCGCCGAGCAAAGCTCGATCCGGTCGGCACCCGCCATCGCCGCCGCAATCATCCCCTCGACGCTGTCCACGCAGACTTCCAGTTTCATCAGGCATCCTTTCATCGCTTCGCCCGCGAACCTTGACAGCCGCGCGCCAAATCCGCAAACCCCTGCGCGAAACGATAGGGGACGCCGCCGATGACCATCCGCGCCGATGACCGCCTGATTGTCGCCCTCGATGTGCCGAACGCGCTGGCCGGTCTCGACCTGGCGAACCGTCTCGGCGACAGCGTCAGCTTCTACAAGATTGGCCTCGGGATGCTCACCGGCGGCGGCCTCGCCCTGGCGAATGAGCTGAAGCAGGACCACGGCAAGCGCATCTTCCTTGACATGAAGCTCTTCGACATCGGCGCGACCATCGAGGCGGCGGTGCGCAGCATCGCCCGCTATGACCTCGATTTCCTGACCGTCCACGGCGATCCGAACGTGGTCCGCGCCGCCAAGGAGGGTGCCGCCGGGAAGGATCTGAAGATCCTCGCCGTCACCATCCTCACCTCGCTCGACCGCGCCGATCTTGATGCGGCGCTGATCCAGCAGGGCGATGTTCCCGACATCGTCACCGAACGCGCACGCCGCGCGCTGGCCGCCGGTGCCGACGGCGTCATCGCCTCGCCGCAAGAGGCGCGGGCGATCCGTGCCCTGCCGGAAGCGAAGGGCCGCCTGATCGTGACTCCCGGGGTCCGTCCGGCGGGCGCCGCGCTTGGCGATCAGAAGCGGGTCGCGACACCGGCGCGCGCCATCGCCGATGGCGCCGACCATATCGTCGTCGGCCGCCCGGTCTGGGCCGCCCCCGATCCCGCCGCCGCTGCTGCCGCCATCATCGCCGAACTCTCCGCTTGAGGCCGCCTATCCGGCATCCGAATTGCGGGCCGTCGGTGGCGGCTCGATGCCGGTACGCTCAACCTTGCCGGGACGGTCGATGAGCCACAGCGCCAATGTCCCCGCCGCGACGATCAGGGCAAAGGTCGTGAGGAAACTACCCGATTCCCTTGGCTTGCCCGGCCGGTTCCGCCGACGCGACCCGCCGCGCGAAGGGTCGAAACCCCGCTTCGCTGCCTGTCTGGACATATGCCTCTCCGTGCCGATCGTGATTCCCCCAAGCATGGGAAATCAGGGCGCCGGGCGCGAGTCGCAATTCTACCCGCCGGCTCAGACCCGCCGAACAAAACAGCCCAGAGTTGCAGAAACCCGCCCATCACCGGGCGTCAGCCTTCGTTGATATCGCGGTCCCAGACCTTCACCTGACCGCGCCGCACACCCACCAGCCGCCTGAGCACCAGCCAGGCAATGATCGAGACAAAGGCAAAGACCAGAAGGATCGTGCCGAATGAAGCCCCAAGCACGCCAAGCCAGATCAGCCCGCCGGTCAGCCCCGCGCCGATGGCAAAGCCAAGAAGGATGAAGCCGGGGATCAGCACCTCCATGATGGCGAGCACGGCGCCTGCCAGCATCCAGATCCACCATTCCTGCCAGAACGCCATCACGCCCGCCCCTTGAACATCCTGAACGCATCCCCGAATGCTTCGAGGGCGTTCGCCGGCAGGATCACCGTCTGCTTGCCAGCACCGGTTGCGACCGCCTCAAGGGCTTCGACCTGCCGAACGGCGACCTGATACTGCGCCGCCTCAAGCCCGTTCTTCTGGATCGCCTCGGCGATCACCGAGGTCGCGAAAGCCTCGGCCTCGGCCGTGACCCGTCTTGCCTTGGCCTGCTGCTGGGCGGCGTAAAGGTCGGCATCCGCCGCCAGTTCAACCGACCGCTTCTTGCCCTCGGCCTCGGTCACCTGCGCCCGCCGCGCCCGTTCGGCGTTCAGCTGCTGGAGCATCGCCGCCCGCGTCGCCTCGTCGAGGTTCACGTCCAGGACCTCGGCCCGCGTCACCTCGATGCCCCAGTCATCGACCATCGCCGCGACCTGCTCGCGCACCTGCGAGATAAGCTGGGCACGGTTGGACTGGACCTGATCCAGTTCCATCTTGCCGATCTCGGACCGGACGATGCCGGCGACGGTCGTGGCGATGGCGCCATCGACATCGCGGATGCGGTAGACGGTCTTTTCCGGCTCGGTGATGCGGTAGAAGACCGAGGTTTCCACCTTCACCAGCACGTTGTCGGTCGTGATCGCATCCTGGGTCGCATTCGGCAGCTGCCGTTCGAGGATCGAGATCTTGTGCGCCACGCGATCGAGGAAAGGCACGATGAAGTTGATCCCGGGCCCAAGCACCGCGCGCAACCGCCCGAACCGCTCGATGACGAATTTCTGCGACTGCGGGACAATCCGCACGCCAAGGTAGATGCAGATGATGACGAAGACGGCGATGGCAAGGATCACGCCGTTGCCGCCGACGATCTGCTCGATATCCAGGTTATCCAATTTGTGTCCCCAAAGTTCTGGTTGCGGCGACTATGCCCGCGCCTTGGCGGCCTGAAAAGCCTTTCGGCGCCGAAGCAGCCCCACCCTGCCCGGATTTCATCGGCAAGGCATTGAATTCGGTCGCCGTCTCGCCAAATCTGACGGACGCGCCACAGGGGGAAGAGTGAGTCGGCCCATGAACGAGATCAACTCACCCGCGACCTTCCGGCACCAGGCCGCCGAAGAAGTCTTCGACTGGCTCCTGAACCACACCTATGGCGAGCGCTTCATCGACAATCTTCTGGTGGAGCTTGCTGGCCGCCTGCGGGGGGCGGGCCTCTCCGTCGCCCGTCTGTCCCTGCACCTGCATACCCAGCACCGCGAATGGTTCGGGGCGACGCTGATCTGGAAACTGGGCGTGGAAGAGGTCGAGGTCATTACCCACGCCTATTCCGACGACCCGATCGAAGGATACCGGAACAGCCCGATCCTCCGCATTCGCGAAGGCGCAACCGAGATTCGCCGGCGTCTTTTCGACCTTGCCGAGGATCAGTTCGACTTCCCGGTCCTCAAGGATCTGAAGGCACAGGGGCTGACCGACTATGTCGTCTGGCCGATCCACTACACGCTCGGCAAGTTCCACGTCCTGACCTTCTCCTCCGATGCACCGCAGGGCTTCTCCCCGGCCGAAGTTGCCTTCCTGCGCCGCATCACCCCGCTCATCGCCCTCGTGACCGAGGTCCGGTCGAAGAACATCGTCCTCCGCACCCTGATGGAGACCTATGTCGGCCCCATCGCCGCGCAGCGCATCCTTGCCGGCGAAACCCGGCGCGGGCTTGGCTCTTCCATCGAAGCGGCGACGATGATCTCCGACCTGCGCCACTTCACCGACATGACTGCCGAACGCCCGCGCGATGAGGTGATCGCCGTCCTCAACACCTATTTCGAGGCCATCGCCGACCCGATCGAGAGGCATGGCGGCGAGATCCTGAAATTCATGGGCGACGGCATGCTGGCGATCTTCCCGCTCGATCAGCCCGAGGCCTGCACGAACCTGATCGCGGCGGTGCGCGAGGGCCAGGAACGCCTCGCTGCCCTGAACGCCGAGAACCTCACCAGCGGCCTGCCGGAGCTGCATCAGGGCGTCGGCATCCATCTGGGCGAGGTCAGCTACGGCAACATCGGTTCCCGCAACCGGCTCGACTTCACGGTGATCGGCCCGGTTGTCAACATCGCCGCGCGGCTGCAAGGGTTGACGCGCGAGGTTGATTGCCCGGTTCTCGTCACCGGCGATTTCGCCCGCCGCGCGGACCGCCCCGATGACTTCACCGCCATCGGCACCTTCCCGGTCCGCGGCATTCCCGACCCGATCGAAGTGCTGACGCTGAAGCTCTGACGCCACCCCTCCCGCGGCTCGGCGGCTTCGGCTATCCTCATGCCATGCCCGCCCTCTGCCGCGATTGCCTGACGACCTTCGAGACCGGCCCCCGCTGCCCGGCCTGCCGGTCGCCGCGCGTCCTCAGCCATCCTGAGCTTCTGACGCTTTCCATCGCCCATATGGATTGCGACGCCTTCTATGCCAGCGTCGAAAAGCGCGACAATCCGGACCTGCGCCCCGTTCCCGTCATCGTCGGCGGCGAAAGGCGCGGCGTGGTCTCGACCTGCTGCTACCTCGCCCGGATCAAGGGCGTGCGCTCGGCCATGCCGATGTTCCAGGCCCTGAAGCTTTGCCCCGAGGCCATCGTGGTCAAGCCCCGGCACAGCCATTACGCCGCCGTCTCGCGCCAGATCCGCGCGCTCATGGACGAACTGACCCCGGTGATCGAGCCCTTGTCGCTCGACGAGGCCTTCCTTGACCTCACCGGCACCGAACGGCTGCACCGCGCCCCGCCCGTCGTCCTTCTCGCCCGGCTCCTGAAGCGGATGGAGGAAGAGATCGGCCTGACCGGCTCCGTCGGCCTGTCGCACAACAAGTTCCTGGCCAAGATCGCCTCCGACCTCGACAAGCCGCGCGGCTTTTCGGTGATCGGCCGCGCCGACACCGCCGCCTTCCTGAAAGGCAAGCCCGTGCGCATGATCTGGGGCGTCGGCGCCGCCTCGCAGGCGCAGCTGGAAGCGGTCGGCATCCGCACCTTCGACGACCTCGCCCGCTGGGACCGCAAGGACCTGATCCACCGCTTCGGCCAGATCGGCGAGAGGCTCTGGCACCTGGCGCGCGGCGAGGATCACCGCCGCGTCAACCCGCATGAGCCGATGAAGTCGATCTCGGCGGAGACCACCTTTGATGAGGATACCTCCGACCGCGACCTGCTCGACGGCCATATCTGGCGTCTCGCGGAACGCGTGACCGACCGCGCCAAGGCCAAGGGTCTGGCCGGGCGGACGGTAACGCTGAAGCTGAAGCGCGCCGATTTCAGCCTTGTCACCCGCCGCCATTCCTTGCGCGAACCGACGCAGATGGCCGACCGGCTCTACCGCGAAAGCGCCGGACTTCTGGCCCATGTCGGCGGGCGCGACGCCTACCGGCTGATCGGTGTCGGCCTCTCGGACATCTGCCCGGCCGAGGCCGCCGACCTGACGCCAGACCTTCTCGACCCCGACGCCAGGCGCCGCGCCGGTGCCGAACGCGCCACGGACGCGATTCGCGCCCGCTTCGGTGCGGATGCCATCAGAAAGGGGCGTGCGCTCAGGTGACTATTCGGCGGCGGCGAGCATGGTGCGCGGCCGGCCAATGGCCGCGATCTCACCCAGAATGCCGGACAGGGTCTTCTTGAAACCCTTGTAATTGCCGTTCGGCCGGATTTCCCGCTCGTTCATGTAAAGCGCGCGGTCGATCTCGATCTGCACCACATGCGTGCCGGCGGTCGGGCGGCCATAGGTCTGGGCGATATAGGCTCCGGCAAAGGGCGCATTCCTCAGCGTGCGGAACCCCGCCGCCACGAAGGCTTCCTCGATCCGGTCGACGACATGGCCCGCCGCCGCCGCACCGAAACGGTCGCCAAGGATGATCTCGGGCCGCCGCGCGCCGGCCTGCACGATGGAATCGACCGCCTCATGCGGCATCGAATGCATGTCGACTAGGATCGCCTCGCCAAAGAGCGACCGGCTTTCCGCGATCAGCTCCTTGAGGCAATCGTGATAGGGCGTCCAGCAACCGTCGATCCGCGTCATCACCTCGTCGGGGCTGAGCTTGTTGCGATAGATCGGCTTGCCGCCCGCAACGACACGAGGAATGACCCCAAGGCCGGAAGAGACGCGCGGGTTGTAGCCGGCAGGCCTGAGCCCGTCGATCACCGCCGGGTCAAGCTCATCCGGCCCGCGGTTCAGGTCGACATAGGCGCGCGGGCAGCGCGCGGCCAGAAGCGGCGCGCCAAAGCCCGGCACGGAATCGAGAAGATCGTCGACGAAAGCATCCTCCGAGGACCGTATCGTGCGCTCGTCCAGGATGCTGTTGCGGAGGAATCCATGCGGATAGTCGCGGCCACTGTGCGGGGACGAAAAGATGACGCTTGTCCGGCGTTCGGCCGGTATGCTCAGGTCAAAAGGCAACGGCGCCATGCAATCGTCCTCCAGTTCGCGAACTATAAGAGCAAATACGCCATTCCCGAAACCCCTTGAAAGCGCCAGCGACTCCTTTTATAGACCGCGGGACTGACGCGGGGCCTGCCGCGTTCCAATACTTTGGAACCGGCGGAATCGTTGACGGAACGGGCGGTTAGCTCAGCGGTAGAGCACTACGTTGACATCGTAGTGGCCACTGGTTCGATCCCAGTACCGCCCACCATCCGCCCCCGATTCGGGGGCGATTTTGTGTTTCACCAGGCGCGACGCGCGCCGCGAATAGGAGAAGACCGATGAAGGTCAAGAACTCGCTCCGCTCGCTGAAGTTGCGCCATCGCGACTGTCAGGTCGTGCGCCGCAAGGGCCGTGTCTATGTTATCAACAAGACGCAGCGCCGCTTCAAAGCCCGCCAGGGCTGAGCTTCGGGCATACCGAATGCGAAAGGCCGCCGGGAATCCGGCGGCCTTCGTCTTTTCCGGGGCCTCGGTCAGATCGAATCGACCAGAAGCCGCGCCACCGTCTGCTGGTTGAGGTAACCACTGACCGGCAGGTTGCGCGCCGCCTGATAGCGCCGGATCGCGCGGCGGGTGTCGGCATCGAAGGTGCCGTCGATCTGCCCCGGCTTCAGCCCAAGCGCCGCCAGCCGTTCCTCGATCATCCGCCGGAACCCGGCGTTGAGGCCCAAAGCATCCTCGGCCTGTTTCGCCACCTGATCTTCCTCCGAGGCGCCAAGGTCATCAAGAATCTGCCGCGCGTCATCGGCAAAGGCGCCCTTCGGATAGGCGGCGAGATATTCGCGGAACGCTGCCGGCGTGTTCATCCTGAGCGCCCGGTCCCAGGCCGCCCGGTCCGCCGCCGCTGCCTCTTCCTTCCGCTGGTCGTCGAAGACCTTCAGCCGCTCCTGCGCCAGCTCGGCGAAAAGCCCGTCCGGATAGCGCTTGAGATAAGCGCGCAGGCCCGCCTCATCCCCGGCCTTGCCGGTCTGTTCCCAGTAAAGCCGGTCCTGCCGTTCCTGATCCGCCTGCCGCTTCGCTGCCTCGGCCTCAAGCTCTGCCGCGCGCCGTTCGGCTTGCGCCGCCAACGCCGCCATCTGCCGCCCGGTGATGAAACCGGTCGCGGGATAGTCGTTGCGCTTCTGCCAGGTGGCGATGGCGGTGCGCGACCCCGGCCCGAATAGCCCGTCAAGACCGCGCGGATTGATGTCGAGGATCGAAAGATCGCGCTGGATCTGCCGCCGCTGGTCGCGGCTGAGCGCAAGCGCATCCTCCTCGGCCTTGGCCCGCGCCGAGGGATCATTCTTCGCCGCAATCGCCTTCCGCGCCGCATCGGCGAAAAGCCCGTCCGGATAGCGCCGAAGATAAGACTCGTAGCCCTTCGCCGTGTCGATGCTGCGGGTCGTGTCCCATAGTTCCCGCTCCGCCAGTTCCGCCGCCAGGGCGTCATTGCCGCCGCTCTGAACCGGGGGCGGCGCGGCGGTTTCCGGCAGGAACGGCGTCAGCGCACCGAGATAACCCCTGATCCTGAGGTCGCCCGCCTGTGCCGCAATCTCCGCCGCACTCTGCCCCGGCTTTGTCAGCACATCGGCGGCAAAGGCGGCGACATCGCCCGCGTCGCCGGATATCAGCGTCACCCCCTGCGGCACGGCAACCTCACCGATCCCGGCGATCAGCCCCCGCCCCAGCGACGGCTCTTCCTCTTCGTCACCCAGAAGCACGATGGCCCCGCCCGGCCGCTCTGCCGCCATTTCAAGGACTGTGCCCAAAGGCAACCCGGCAAGGTCGGCATCCGGCAGGCCGGGCGCATTCGCCTCGGTGCCAAGCAGCCAGGTCTCCGCCCCGTGCGACACGAACTGCCCGGAGAGAAGGATTACGCTCCGCCCCGGCCTTTGCGTCTGGGCATAGTAGCCGCGCAGAAGGCTCCGCATCGCTTCAGTGGAAAGATCGGCGCCTTTCTCGACGACAAGCCCCACGCCTTCCAAGGCACTCGCCGCATCAAGCGCATCCGCCGCGCCGCCGATATCCGGCCCGTGACGGTAATTCTCGTTGCCGATCACCAGCGCGACATTCTGCGCGCCGGCCGGACCGGCAAGCACCGCCGCAACGGCGATGAGTGACAGACGCGACATCCTTCACCTCCCCAACAGACTCGTATGAGCCTAGCCGGGAAGGTAACGTTATGCGATCACGGACAGTTCCCCGCCCTCAGGCCGCGTCGGGCTTCAACACGCCGCGCCGGATCTGGTCTTCCTCGATCGATTCGAAGAGCGCGCGGAAATTGCCCTCGCCGAAACCGTCGTCGCCCTTCCTCTGGATGAACTCGAAGAAGATCGGCCCGATCACCGTCTTGGAGAAGATCTGCAGGAGGATGCGCGTCTCCCCGCCGCCGACCACACCTTCGCCGTCGATCAGGATGCCGTATTTCTTCATCCGCTCGATCGGCTCGTCATGGCCATGCACACGGTCGCGCGACATTTCGTAATAAGTCGCCGGCGGGCCGGGCATGAACTTCATCCCGGCATCGGCGATCCGGTCGGTGGCGCCGTAGATATCTTCCGAGGCGACGGCGATATGCTGGATGCCCTCGCCCTTGTAGCGGCGGATGTATTCCTCGATCTGGCTCTTGTCGTCGGTCGATTCGTTGATCGGAATCCGGATCTTGCCGTCCGGGGAGGTCAGCGCCCGGCTCACGAGGCCGGTCTGCTTGCCCTGAATGTCGAAGAAGCGGATTTCGCGGAAATTGAACGTGTCGTGGTAGAACTTGTACCACGTGTCCATGTTGCCCCGGATCACGTTATGGGTCAGGTGGTCGAGGTAGTAGAAACCAAAGCCCTCGGGCCGCGGATCAGCCTCGCCAAGCCAGTCATATTCGGCCGAATAGGCGCTGCCCTTCTCGCCATAGGTATCGACGAAATAGAGAAGCGATCCGCCGATGCCCACGACCGCCGGCACGTCCAGCGACTTGCCCGGCCCGGTGTATTCCGTGGCGCCAAGGTCAAGCGCACGCCTCAGCGCAACCTTCGCATCGACAACCCGCCAGGCCATCGCCGGGGCGCAGGGGCCATGCTCGGCGACGAACTCCGCCGCATGGCTTTTTGGTTCGGCGTTCAGCAGATAGGTGACGTCGCCCTGCCGGTAGAGCGTGATGGCCTTCGCCTTGTGCTTCGCCACCGGGACGAAGCCCATCTGGCGGAACACGCGGTCGAGAACCTCCGGCTCCGGGTGGGCGAATTCCACGAACTCGAATCCATCCGTTCCGGCCGGGTTCTTTTCGCTGATCGTGGCCTTCGGGCCGTCATGCGGGAAGGGTCCCATTGCGCAAAGCTCCTCTCATCGCGTCCTGTCCCTGTCAGTATCGCTGAAAAGTCCCGCACGAAGGATGCATTCTGTGCCGATTGCGCCGCCACGGCACACGTTGATTGCACCTCAACGCCATCTGATGCACGATCCGCGCATGGATGGATTCGATCTTGCAATTCTCGCCGCCCTGCAGCGTGACGGCGCCATGACCAACGCCGCGCTGGCCGAGGTCGTGAACCTCTCGCCCTCGCAAATATCCCGCAGACGCATGGCGCTGGAGGAAGCGGGGATCATCGAAGGCTATTCCGCCCGGCTCAGCGCACAAAAACTCGGCTACGGCCTGCGGGCCATCGTCCGCGTGAACCTGCGCAGCCACGGGCAAGAGAAGGAAAACACCTTCGCCCATTTCGTCGCCGCCCAGCCCGAGGTCCGCTCCGCCTTCTCCGTCTCCGGCGATGCCGATTACGTCCTCGACATCCGCGTCCGCGATCTAGAGGCGTTCTCCGACTTCATCCACAAAGACCTTCTGCCGCACCCGCAAGTGGCGCAGGTGCGGTCGGAGCTTGTGCTGAAGACCCTGAAGGACGAACGCGGGATCGACCTTCCCGCCTGACTATTCCGCCTCGTTCGCGGGCTTGGCTTGCAACAGCGCATAACCTTCGGCGCCAAGGCGGCCATGCAGCTCGATCTGGGTCTCAAGAAAGTCGATATGGCCTTCCTCATCGGCGATCAACGCCTCGAAAAGGTTCTTCGAGACATAGTCGCCGACCTTGTCGCAATGGTTGCGCGCCTCGATGTAAAGTGTCCGCGCGCCATGCTCCGCCGCGAGGTCGGCCTCAAGCGATTCCTTCACCGACTCGCCGATCTTCAGGGGGTCGAGCTTTTGCAGGTTGGGGTGGCCTTCAAGGAAGATGATCCGGTCGATCAGCCGGTCGGCGTGGTGCATCTCCTCGATGCTTTCCGCGCGCGACTTGTCGGCGAGCCTGCCGAGGCCCCAGTTTTCCTGCAGCCGGTAATGCAGCCAATACTGGCTCACCGCGGTCAGTTCCGACCGGAGCGCCGCATTGAGGTAATCGATGACCTTCTTGTCACCCTTCATCGCAAAATCCTCCTCGCTTGCCCGCCCTTTAGATTCTGCAGGGCGGCGGGTACCTGAAGGCTACCGCAACCGGCCATGATGTCCATGAACAACGGCAGGCAACTACCGCAATCGGCGCGTTTGCCGAGCGCGCGGTAGATCTTGCCCGGCGTGATGATCGTCTCGGGGTCAGACGCGCGCATCCAGTCCACGGCGGCGCGGATGTCGCTATCCCTGATTTCCATGCAATGACAGACGATCATGCGGCAAGGCCCGGTCAGCAAGGTCCGGCGGCCCGATGCCGCCACCGGGCCAATTGACAATTTCCCTCAGGAAAGTCAATTCCGATTCTTTTTATCGGAGATCGCCGCCCCGTCAGCCGGCATGTCAGTCATAGACGCGGCGATCCTCGATCACCTTGCCGTCGTTCGGAAGAGAGCCTTTCGCCACGATCTCGATCCGCCCGCGCAGCTTCAACACGTCCATGACCGACTTCTCATAGGCGCGGCTGTCCGCGCCGCTGGTTTCGATCATCACCGTCATCGCATCCATCTCGCCCTCGCGGGTGGCGATGACCCGGGCGCGCGCCACCTCGGCATGACGGGCAACAAGGTCGGCCACCTGTTCGGGGCGCACGAACATGCCCTTGATCTTCGTCGTCTGGTCGGCGCGACCCAGCCAGCCACGGATGCGCGTGTTGGTCCGCCCGCAGGGGCTTGGCCCCGACATCACGGCGGAAAGATCGCCGGTCGCGAAGCGGATCAGCGGATAGTCGGGGTTCAGCGTCGTCACCACCACTTCGCCGACCTCGCCATCAGGGACCGGATCGCCGGTGCCGGGGCGGACGATCTCCACGACCACGCCCTCGTCGACGATCATCCCCTCCATCGCCGGGCTTTCATAGGCGATGTTGCCAAGGTCCGCCGTCGCATAGCATTGCAGGCAAAGGATGGCCCGGTCGGCGTATTCCTTGCGCAAGGACGGAAAAAGGGCGCCGCCCCCCACCGCCGCGCGGGTGATCTTCAGCTTCACCCCCATCTCCTCGGCGCGGTCGAGGATCACCTTCAGGTAATCCGGCGTCCCGGCATAGGCCGTCGTGCCCACATCCGCCGCCGCGCGCACCTGCAGGTCGGTCTGGCCGGTCCCGGCGGGCAGGACAACGGCCCCGACCGCCCGCGCGCCATTCTCGAAGATCATCCCCGCCGGGGTCAGGTGATAGCCGAAGCAGTTCTGCACGATGTCGCCCTTGCCGATGCCGCAGGCATGAAGGAACCGCCCCATCCGCCACCAGTCGAGGCTGTTGCCCCCCGGCTCATAGATCGGCCCCGGCGACTGGAAGACATGGACAAGGTTCCTGACCGGCAGCCCGCCGAAGGGCGGGTTCGCCATCTGCCGCGCCGAAAGGTCGGACTTGCGCAGCACCGGCAGCCCGGCCAGCCCCGCAAGATCACCGATTGCCGCCACGCCGTTCCGCTGCAACTGGCCGTTCAGGGCCTGCAAATGCTCGGCCGCTCGCTGGTCGGCGGAGCGGGTTTCCTGGTCGTCAAAGTAACGCACCTTGCCATCCTTCATCATGCGAGCCACCGCTTGCGGCGGCGATAGCTCCGCACGTCGCGGAACGACTTGCGGCCCTCGTCCGACATGCCGAGATAGAACTCCTTCACATCCGGGTTCTCGCGCAGATCCTTTGCCGGCCCGTCCATCACCACGCGCCCGGATTCCAGGATGTAGCCGTAATGGGCATAGCGCAGCGCCACGTTGGTGTTCTGCTCGGCCAGAAGGAAGGTCACGCCCTCCTTCTCGTTCACCGCCTTCACGATCTCGAAGATCTGCTCGACGAGCTGTGGTGCCAGGCCCATCGACGGCTCATCGAGAAGGATCGTCTCGGGCCGCGACATCAGCGCCCGCCCGATGGCGACCATCTGCTGCTCGCCGCCCGAGGTATAGCCGGCCTGCGATTTGCGGCGCTCCTTGAGGCGGGGGAAATAGGCATAGACCATCTCAAGATCGCGGGCGACCGCCGCGCTGCCGTCTTTCCGGGTATAGGCGCCGGTCAGAAGGTTGTCCTCGACGGTGAGATGGCCGAAGCAATGCCGCCCCTCCATCACCTGGATGACCCCCATCCGCACCAGGTCCGCCGGCGACATGTCCTGCACGCGGGCGCCCCGGTAAAGGATGCTGCCCTTGGTGACCTCGCCTCTCTCGGATTTCAGAAGGTTGGAAATAGCCTTTAGTGTCGTGGTCTTGCCCGCACCATTGCCGCCCAGAAGTGCTGTGATGCCGCCCTTCGGCACCGAAAGGCTGACACCCTTCAGGACGAGGATCACGTGATTGTAGATCACCTCGATGTTGTTGACCTCTAGAAGGGTCTCGGTCTTGCCGGCATCGAGCATGGCGTCCCCCGGTGTAGTGATTGATCCAGTTGACCCCGGCCCTGCTCGGGCCGGGGAGGTTTGTGCATGCCGCTTAGTTGCAGCGCTCGGTGATCTTGTTCTCGGCCGCGAAGGCGGCGGAATCCTCGGCCACCAGCGGATTCAGAACCTCGTCATCCGGCGCGATGAAGCCGGTGATGAGGCTCCATTTCTTCGCCGTCGCATCCCATTGCTGCAAAAGCGCCGCCCCCGGACCGCCGTGATCGGCGCAGGAGGCCGCGAAGGGCTGGCCGAAGTTCGGCAGGCCAAGCTCGGCCATCCGCGCCTCGGTGATCTCCAGCGCCTCGAACCCGTCGCGAAGCTGTGCCGCGGTGATCTGCGCCGTCCCCGCCAGTTCCTGCGCCTTGCGGATCGCCTCCGAGATCACCAGCGCCGCATACATGCCGCGGGAGTAAAGCACCGATCCGACCTGATCGCCCGCGCCCGAGGATTTGCCGGCGTCGTAGACGAACTTCTTCAGGTCGTCATAGACCTGATAGTCCATCCCGGTCCCGTGCATGGCGAGCGACTTGTAGCCATTGGCGCCGTCGCCGGCGGGCAGCACGTCGTTCTCCGACCCCGACCACCAGATGCCGATGAAATTCTCCATCGGGAACTTGATGTTCGCGGCTTCCTGGATCGCCACGGCATTCATCACGCCCCAGCCCCACATCAGCACGTAATCCGGCTTGTCACGGCGGATCTGCAGCCACTGGCTCTTCTGCTCCTGCCCCGGATGGTCGACCGGCACCTCGACAAGCGTGAAGCCATGCTTCTTCGACAGTTCCGTCAGGGTGCGGATCGGCTCCTTGCCATAGGCCGAGTTGTGGTAGACGAGCGCGATCTTCTTGCCGTTGAGGTCGCCGCCGTTCTGCTCAAGCAGGTACTTGACCGCCACCGAGGCGCCGTCCCAGTAGTTCGCCGGGTAGTTGAAGACCCATTCGAACACCTTGCCGTTGGCCGAGGAGGTGCGGCCATAGCCCGGCGTGTAGAGCGGGATCTTGTCGGCCACCGCTTTCGGGATCAGCTGGTAGGTGATGCCGGTCGACAAGGGGTTGTAGACCAGCGCGCCGCTGCCCTTGGTCGCCTCGTAGCATTCCACGCCCTTCTCGGTGTTGTAGGCGGTCTCGCATTCCGGCGTGACGACCTTTTCGCCGCCGATGCCGCCGTCGCGTTCGTTCAGCAGGGTGAAATAGTCGTTGAAGCCGTCGGCATAGGGAATGCCGCCCGGCGCATAGGGTCCGGTGCGATAGCTCATGTTCGGCACCACGAGTTCTGCCATCGCCGGGCTTGCCACGGCAAGCGCGAGGGCGAGGGCGGTCAGGGTCTTCTTCATCGGGGGTCTCCTCCCTTGGGACTGGTTTCTCGGACAGCCGGACTTTCTGCCGGTCTTGTGCTTGGGCGGCCCCTCAATGCGGGAAGGGCCAGAGCCGGAGTTTTTCTTTCGCCAGCCGCCAGAGCTGGGCGAGGCCATGCGGTTCGGCAATCAGGAAGACGACGATCAGCGCGCCGACGATCATCAGCTCCACATGCGCGGCAAGATCGGTGGCCCAGCCGAACTGCCCGACGAGGAGGTTCTTCAAGAGAACCGGCAGAAGGACGAGGAAGGCCGCGCCGGCGAAACTGCCGAAGATCGAGCCGAGACCGCCGATGATGATCATGAAGAGGATGAGGAACGACTTCTGGATGCCGAAGGCCTCGCCCACCTCGACCGCGCCGAGATAGACGGAGAAGAACAAGGCCCCGGCCACGCCGATGTAGAAGGAGGAAATCGCGAAGGCCGAAAGCTTGGTCGTCAGCGGATTGACCCCGATGATCTCGGCCGCGATGTCCATGTCGCGGATCGCCATCCACTTCCGCCCCAGCGTGCCCCGCGTCAGGTTCCGCGCCAACCAGGCCAGCGCGAAAAGGATGGAGAGGCAGAAGAGATACTTGACCGGCGCAGTCGCCGTCGCCCCGGTGACCGGCACGCCGAACATCACCCGCTCCGGCGCCGAGATCTGGCCCGAAGCGGAATAGTTGTAAAACCACGGCACCTTGTTGAAGAGCCAGACGAGGAAGAACTGCGCGGCAAGCGTGGCGACGGCAAGGTAGAACCCCTTGATCCGAAGCGAGGGCAGGCCGAAAAGTACGCCGACCCCCGCCGTGATCCCGCCCGCCAGAAGCACGTGGATCAGGATCGGCACATCGGGAAAGGCGGTCATCAGCTTGTAGACCGCATAGGCCCCGACCGCCATGAACCCCCCGGTGCCGAGAGAGACCTGCCCGCAATAGCCGGTGAGGATATTGAGCCCGATCGCCGCGATGGCATAGATCAGGAAGGGCACGAAGACCGCATTGGCCCAATAGTCGTTGATGAGGAAGGGCACCGCCCCGAAGGCCACCGCCAGGATCGCATAGTAGCGCCAGCGGTCGAACCTGATCGGGAAGGTCTGGCTGTCACTGGCGTAGCTTGTCTTGAAGTCGCCGGCCTCGCGGTAAAACATCGCTCATACCCTCTCGATGATGCGTTCGCCGAAAAGGCCCTGCGGCCGGAAGACGAGGAAGAGAAGCGCCAGCACATAGGCGAACCAGTTCTCGGTCGCGCCGCCGATCATCGGGCCGATGTAGAACTCGAACAGTTTCTCGCCCATGCCGATGATGAGGCCGCCGACGATGGCGCCGGGGATCGAGGTGAAGCCGCCGAGCATCAGGACCGGCAGCGCCTTCAGGGCAATGAGCGAGAGCGAGAACTGCACCCCCGATTTCGCGCCCCACATGATCCCGGCGACAAGCGCCACGAAGCCGGCGATGGACCAGACCAGGACCCAGATGAAGCGGAGCGAGATGCCGACCGATAGCGCGGCCTGATGGTCGTCGGCCACGGCGCGAAGCGCGCGGCCTTGCTTCGAATACTGGCTGAAGAGCGTGAGCGAGACGACGAGGAGTGCGGCCACCACTGTCGCCACGATGTCGAGATTGTCGATGAAGAAGCCATAGCCGAAGAGGCTGTCGGTCACGCTTTCGACCGTCTCGTTGATCCCCTGCGGCAGCCCGACGTCGAGCGTCTTGATATCGGCGCCCCACATGATGTCGCCGAGACCTTCGAGGAAATAGGCGAGGCCGATCGTCGCCATGAAGAGGATGATCGGCGCCTGGTTGACGAGGTGCTGCAGCACCAGCTTCTCGATCAGCACGGCGAGAAGGACCATGACGGCGGCGGTGAGGACGATGGCCACAACCGCGGGCAAAGTCCAGCCGAAGTTGTCCAGGTCGGTGCCGAAGATCGTGTTGATGAGATGGGCGAAGGGCACCTGGCCCTGCTGGAAGCCGACGAGCGTGAGGGCTGCGAACAGCGCGAGCACGCCTTGCGAATAGTTGAAGATGCCGGAGGCCTTGAAGATCAGGACGAAGCCCAAGGCCACGAGCGAATACATCACCCCCGCCATCAAGCCGTTGAGGCCGGCCTCCATCGCATAGAGAAGCTGGTCAGACATCGGCATCCTCCCCTTGGCGGCGGGTGGCGGCGTCTGCACGGGGGGTGTACGCCCGGTGTACGCATGGTGTCATGGCGAAATCAGTCATGCGCCACCCCCAGGTAGGCGTTGATCACATCCGGGTTCGCCCGCACTTCGTCGGGCGTGCCGTCGCCGATCTTCTTGCCGTAGTCCATCACGACCACCCGGTCGGAGAGGTCCATGACCACGCCCATGTCATGTTCGATCAGCGCGATGGTGGTGCCGAATTCATCGTTCACGTCGAGGATGAAGCGGCACATGTCCTCCTTCTCCTCGACGTTCATGCCGGCCATCGGCTCGTCGAGCAGCAGGAGCATCGGCTCGGCGGCAAGGGCGCGGGCAAGCTCCACCCGCTTCTTCAGGCCGTAAGGCAGACGACCGACAGGAGTTTTCCGGATATTCTGAATCTCGAGGAAGTCGATGATCTTCTCGACCTTTTCCCGGTTCGCGGTTTCTTCCTTCTCCGCCACGCCCCACCAGATCGCCTGCGACAGAAGGCCAGCCTTCATCCGCGTCAGACGCCCGGTCATGATGTTGTCGAGAACGCTCATCCCGTCGAAAAGCGCGATGTTCTGGAAGGTCCGCGCGATGCCAAGACGGGCCACCTGATAGGGCCGCATCGGCCCGCGCCTTTCGCCCCGGAACCAGACCTCGCCCTCTTGCGGGACATAAAAACCCGAGATGACGTTCAGCATCGAGGACTTGCCCGCCCCGTTCGGCCCGATGATCGCGCGGATCTCGCCCTCGCGGATGTCGAAGGAGATGTCGGTGATCGCCCTCACCCCGCCAAAGCGGAGCGTGATGTTCTTCATCTCCATCAGCACCGGCCCGATCCTGCGGCCGTCTGCGGTGGTGTAACCATCGGTATTCATTGCGTTCATTCCGCCGCCATCCTCCGCTCCTGCGCGACGACCGCCGCGTCGCGGATGGTCAGCGTCGCCTTGATCGCGCCCTTGCGGCCGTCCTCGTAGGTGACTTCGGTCTCGGTGTAGATCTCGTCCTTGCCGCCATAGAGCGCGTCGATGAGATCGGCGAATTTCTCGGCGATGATGTTGCGGCGGACCTTGCGGGTGCGGGTCAGCTCGCCATCGTCGGCATCCAGTTCCTTGTGCAGGATCAGGAAGCGATGGATCTGGCAGCCCGAGAGCATCGGGTCGGCGGCGACGGAGCGGTTCACCTCTTCGACATGGCCCTGGATCATGTCGTAGACCTTCGGATGGCCGGCCAGTTCCTGGTAGGAGGCATAGGCAATGTTGTTGCGCTCGGCCCAGTTGCCGACCGCCGTCAGGTCGATGTTGATGAAGGCGGTACACATGCCGCGACCCGCGCCGAATACCACCGCCTCAAGGATGTTCGGATAGAACTTCAGCTTGTTTTCCACGTATTTCGGCGCAAAAAGCGCCCCGTCCGCCATCCGTCCCACGTCCTTGGCGCGGTCGATGATGCGAAGGTGGCCCGAGCCTTCCTCGATGAAGCCGGCATCGCCCGTCGCCACCCAGCCCTCGGCATCCTTGGTGGAGGCGGTGCTGTCGGGGTTCTTGAAATAGGCGACGAAGGTTCCGGCTGACCGGTAGAAAACCTCGCCGCTTTCGGCGATGCGGATCTCCACCCCCGGCGAGGGCACGCCGACGGTATCCGACCTCACCTCGCCATCCGGCTGCTGGGTGATGAAGACCGAGGCTTCGGTCTGGCCATAAAGCTGCTTCAGGTTGATGCCGAGCGCGCGGTAGAAATCGAAGATCTCCGGCCCGATCGCCTCGCCCGCCGTATAGCCGACGCGGATGCGCGAATAGCCGAGCGTGTTCTTCAGGGGGCCGTAGACGAGGACATCGCCGAGCCAGTAGCGCAAGCGGTCAAGCCCGCTGACCGGCTTCCCGTCAAGAATCGCCGGGCCGACGCGGCGGGCAATCGCCATGTAGTGATCGAACATGCGCTTCTTCAGCCGCCCGGCATCCTCCATGCGGATCATGACGCTGGTCAGTTGCCCCTCGAACACGCGGGGCGGAGCGAAGAAGTAGCTTGGCCCGATCTCGCGCAGATCGGTCATCATGGTGGCGGCGTTTTCCGGGCAGTTCACCGTGAACCCCGACCAATAGGCCTGCCCCACCGAGAAGATGAAATCCCCGACCCAGGCCATCGGCAGATAGGCGAGAACATCGTCGGTCTGGCTCAGGTGGTCGAAGCCGGCGGTGTTCTTCGAGGTCTCGATGATATTGCGGTTCGACAGGACCACGCCCTTCGGCTTGCCGGTCGTGCCCGAGGTATAGAGCATCACGCAGGTATGGTCGTAGGTCAGCTCGGCGCTGCGGCGGTCAAGCTCGGCCTCGACGCGGGCATGGCCGGCGCTACCCTCGGCGGCGACATCGGCAAGGGCGTTCATGCGGGAATGGTCGTATTTCCGCATCCCGCGCTTGTCGAGATAGACGATGTGGTGGATGCCGGGCAGGCGGTTCTGCACCTCCAGCACCTTGTCGACCTGTTCCTGATCGCCGGCGATGACGAAACGCGCGCCGCAATGGTCGAGGACATAGACCATCTCTTCGGCCACCGCGTCCTGATAAAGCGGCACCGGCACCGCGCCGCACATCTGGGCGGCAATCATCGACCAGTAAAGCGCCGGGCGGTTTCGCCCGATGATGGCGACATGGTCGCCCCGTTCGATCCCGAGGGTCATCAGGCCCAGCGCAATCGCCCGCACCTCGGCGGCGGTTTCGGCCCAGGTCCAGCTTTGCCAGATGCCGAATTCCTTTTCCCGGTAGGCCGGCCGATCACCCCAGAGCGCGGCATTGCGCGCCAGAAGCCCGGGAATGGACTGCGGTTGAACGCCGGTCGCGGGTTCTGCCAAAGGTATCCTCCCCCCACCGGTCGTTGCGGTGCCCCGGACGCCCGTCGCGGTTCCAAGCCGCCCGGACGTCACCCGAAGAATAAGGGCGGTGAACCTTTGCCCGACTTTTTCGCAATCCTTACGAATTGTAACAGGCCGCCATTCCTCGTTTGCCCATGCCGGGAAGGATGGTAGCGATGGGGCGAAAGGAGCCCGGATGGAAAGGGAGGACCCGCGCGCCCGCCTCATTCAGGCCGGGCTGAACCTCATTCAGCAGGCGCTGTCGATCTTCGACCGCGACCTGAAGCTCGCGGTGTCGAACCGGCAGTACCGGCAGATGTTCGACCTTCCCCTGGAACTGACGCAACCCGGCGCCACCTTCGAGGATACGATCCGCTTTCTTGTCGAGCGCGGCGAATATGGTGAGGTCGAGGACACCGAGGCAGCGGTGCAAAGCCGCGTCGAACAGGCCCGCACCTTCCAGCCGCATTACATGGAGCGGACCCGGTCGAACGGGCGCACCATCTCGGTCGAAGGCTCGCCGCTCCAGCAGGGCGGATGGGTGACGGTCTATACCGACATCACCGACATCAAGCGCCAGGAGGGCCTCTTGCGCGCGCGGTCGGCGGAACTGTCGGGGCAGGTCTTCGCCCATGCCGAACGGCTCTCCGCCGCCAACCGGGAGCTTGCCGCCGCCAACGCGGCCCTAGAGGAAGCCAAGCGCGAACTGACCGAGATGGAGGCGCGCACCCGTCTGGTGACGGAGATGATGCCGGCCCATATCGCCCATGTCGGCCCGGATCTGCGCTACACCTATTCCAACCGCCGCCTGTCCTCGGTGATGCCCGGCAGCCTGTCGGAGATCGTCGGCTTCCATGTCGAGGAGGCGCTCGGTGCCCGCAACTTCGCGCGGATCGAACCCGGCTTCCACCGCGCCCGCGCCGGTGAGGCCAATGTCTTCGAGATCACCCATGACAGTTCCGGCCGCCGCATCCGCATCGCGCTGACACCCGACCGCGGCAGCGACGATACCGTCCGGGGGGTCTATGTTCTATCGACCGATGTCACCGAGGAAGCGCAGGCCCGCGCAGCACTTGGTCAGGCCGCGAAGCGCGAACTGGCCGCACAGCTGACCTCCGGCCTCGCGCATGACTTCGCGAACCTCCTGACCATCATCATGGGCCTGCAGGGCCGGATCGAGCGGACGGAGGACTTGCCCCCCGTCGCTGCCGACCTTGCCCGCGCCACGCTCGCGGCGGCGCGGCGGGGCGGCACCCTTCTCAACCGCATCGCCGCCATTTCAGGTCCGCGCGAAGTGCGGCCGAAGCCGGCGGACATCGCCGTCCTTCTTGAGGAACTGAGGCTGATGGCGGTGCCGTCGCTGCCCGAGGGGCTTGGCCTCGACATCATCGTCGCCGGGCTTGCGGGCCAGATCCTGATCGACGCAGGTTCAGTCCAGGACGCGCTTTTGAACCTGATCCTGAACGCCCGCGACGCCGTCGGACGGCAGGCCGGCCGCATCGTCGTGACCGCCCGCCCGGTGCAGGAAACCTGGCTTGAGATCGTCGTCACCGATACCGGACCGGGTTTTTCGGACGAGGCGCTGAGGCGCGGGCTAGAACCCTTCTTCACCACCAAGGGCGGCGAAGGCTCCGGCCTCGGCCTCTCGATGATCTACGATCACATCAAGCTCGCCGGCGGCACCGTGAAGCTCGCCAACCGGCCCGAGGGCGGCGCCCGCGTCACCCTGCGCCTGCCCCTGCGCCGTGCGCCGGAAAGCCGGAGCGAACCGCGTCTGGTGCTGCTGGTCGAGGACACGCATGAAATCCGCGCCGACGTGCGCGAAATGCTGCGCGCCCTTGGCCACAACGTCATCGAGACCGGCAGTGCCGATGAGGCGCTGGAACTGGCAAAGCTCCAGGGCATCGACATCGTGCTGAGCGATATCGGCCTGCCCGGCCCGATGTCGGGGCTTGACCTCGCCCGCACGCTTCTCGATCAGGGGACCGGGGCAGATGTCCGCCTGATGACGGCGCTGCCACCCGGCGATCCGATGCGGGCAAAGGCCGGCAGGCTGCCGATCCTGACCAAACCCTTCACGACGGCGGAGCTTTCCGCCTTCCTGAGCGAGACCGAGACTGCATGACGAAATCCCCCGACACGCGCAGCCACGTGGCGATCCTCGACGATGAGCCGGAGATCCGCCGGATGCTGTCGGACGCGCTGGAAGAGGCCGGGTTCCGCACCTCCTCCTTCTCCCGCGCGACGGAGTTCGAAGCCTCGCTGAAGCGCACCGCGCCCGATGTCTGCCTTGTCGACCTTGGCCTTCCCGACCGCGACGGGCTGGCACTGGTCCACCGGCTGGCACTGGAAAGCGGCGCGGCGATCATCATCATTTCCGGCCGCGCGCAGGTGCAAGATCGGGTGACGGGGCTTGAGCTTGGCGCCGACGACTACATCATCAAGCCCTTCGATCCCGCCGAGGTTGTCGCCCGCATCCGGGCCCGGCTGCGGAAGGGGCGGTCCGATCAGGACCGCTCCGCGACCATCGCGCATTTCGCCGGCTGGACCGCGAGCTTCGACCGCTACCTCCTCGTCAGCGACAAGGGCGAGGAAGTGCCCTTCAGCCATGCCGAGGGCGAGGTGTTGAAGCTTTTCCTCGACAGCCCCAAGCGCTTGATCTCCCGCGCCCAGATGCAGGAGATGCTGGGCGGCGCGGCGGGCGAAAGCTTTGACCGGGCGATGGATGTGCGGATATCGAGACTGCGGACCAAGCTTGGCGAGGACCCGAAGAACCCGCGCCTCATCAAGACGATCTACGGCGCCGGCTACATTTTCCTCGGCGACGTGAGTTGGGGCTGACATGACCGAAGTGATCCTGATCCGCCACGGCCAGGCCAATTTTGGCGCGACGACAGAAGCCGACTACGACCGCCTGTCCGACCTCGGGCACCGGCAGGCCGCGTGGCTCGGCGAGCATCTGCGCGACACCGGCGGCTTTGACCGGGTGATTTCCGGCACGCTGCGGCGCCAGCGCGAAACGGCCGAGGGGCTCAACCTCGACGCCCGGCCCCATGACGCCGATCCCCGGCTGAACGAGATCGACTATTTCCTTCTCTCGAAGGTGCTGAACGACCGGCACGGCGTCCCCTTCCCGTCAAGCGCCGAGTCCTTCGCCGCCCATATCCCGCAGGTTCTGGACATGTGGCGGCGCGGCGACAGCGACGACCTGCACGAAGGCTACGAGGCTTTTCGCGCCCGCATCCTTTCGGCCGTCGGAGATGCGGCAGCCAACGGGCCGGGCGCGGTCCTCGTCACCTCGACGGGGGTCATCGCCACCCTGACGTCCATCGCGCTTGGCCTCACGCCCGAGGTCAAGGCCCGGATGTTCCTGCGCGTCGGCAATACCTCCGTCCACAAGTTCGACTATTCCGACGGCACCCTGCACCTGACCCAGTTCGGCGCCACGCCGCATCTCGACCGCCCCGAACGCCATGGTGCGCGGACCTATCTCTAGGTGTAGGCGCGCGGAAGGGGCTTGCCGCCATCGTCTACCCTTGACGCAGGCGCAGGCTGCGACATGCTTCGCTCGATCCCCCGACGATGAAGGCCGCCGCCATGCCCCTCGAGGAAACCGCCGCCGCGCTGCTTCTGAACCCGGCCGACGATGTCGCCGTCGCCCGCCGCCGCATCGCCAAGGGCGAGCCGACGGGTCTGTCGGGGGTCACCGCGAACCAGCTGATCCCGCGCGGGCACAAGGTCGCGCTCCGGTACATTCCGGCCGGCAAGGTGCTGCGCAAATTCGGACAGGTGATCGGGGTCGCCACCCAAGACATCGCGGCGGGGGACCATGTGCATATGCACAACCTCGCCATGTCCGAGACCGGAGCCGACCATCAGTTCGCGGTCGAGACCGATGAGACGGGAATGCTGCCCCCGGACCTTTGCCGCACGTTCATGGGCTATGATCGGGGCGCGGGCGGGGTGGGGACCCGCAACTTCATCGGCATCGTCACCACGGTCAACTGTTCGGCCACCGTGTCGCGCTACATCGCGGATCATTTCAACCGGATGGGCGGACTTGACGGCTTCAACAGTGTCGACGGCGTCGTCGCCCTGACCCACGGCCTTGGCTGCGCGATCAGCAATGCCTCGGAAGGCTACCGCTACCTGACCCGCACGATCCAGGGCTATGCCCGCCACCCGAACTTTGGCGGCATCATCATGGTCGGCCTCGGCTGCGAGACGAACCAGATCCAGCCGATCCTTGAGCATTACAAGCTGGAAGAGGGCGAGCGCTTCCGAACCATGAACATTCAGGCCATGGGCGGCACGCGGAAGACCATCGACGCCGCCTGCAGCATGATCCGCGAGATGCTGCCCGGCGTGAACGCGGCAAGGCGGACGAAGCAGCCGCTTTCCGGCCTGAAGGTCGCGCTGGAATGCGGCGGGTCGGACGGCTATTCCGGGATCACCGCCAACCCCGCGCTTGGGGTGGCCTCGGACCTGATCGTGCGGAACGGCGGCACCTCCTGCCTTGCCGAGACGCCGGAAATCTACGGCGCGGAACACCTTCTCACCCGCCGCGCAGTCACGCCAGAGGTCGGGCGGAAGCTGATGGATCGCATCGCCTGGTGGCGCGACTACACCGCCCGCAACGGGGCGGAGCTGAACAACAACCCGAGCTTCGGCAACAAGCAGGGCGGGCTGACCACCATCCTTGAAAAGTCGCTGGGCGCGGTGGCCAAGGGCGGTTCGATGCCGCTCAAGGCCGTCTACGAATATGCCGAGATCATCGATGAGCCCGGCTTCGTCTTCATGGACACGCCCGGCTACGACCCCGTAGCCGTCACCGGGCAGGTTGCAGGCGGCTGCAACGTGGTCTGCTTTACTACCGGGCGCGGCTCGGTCTCGGGCTGGAAGCCGGCGCCGACCCTCAAGATCGCCACCAACACCGAAATGTATGAGCACATGCGCGAGGACATGGACATCGACACCGGCGGCATCGCCACCGGGACCGACAGCATCGAAAGCGCAGGGACACGGATTTTCGAGCGCATCCTCGCCGTTGCCTCGGGCGAAAAGACGGTCAGCGAAACCTTCGACTACGGCGACAACGAATTCGTGCCCTGGCAGGTCGGCGCCATCACCTGAGGCCGGTCAGCCCCTGGCGCCGATGGACCGGTCGAGGTGGGTGTAGCCGCCATCGGGGAAGATCCACTGGCCCGTGGTATGCCCGGCACGGTCCGACAGAAGGAAGGCGCAGGTGTCGGCGATCTCGCGCGCTTCGGTCATGCGGCCCCCCAGTGGAATGCGCGCGGTGATCTCGCTCAGCGCCCCTTTCGGGTCAGGCAGCGTGTCGAGCCAGCGCCGGTAAAGCGGCGTCATCACCTCGGCCACGACAATGGCGTTCACACGGACCTTGTGGGGCAGGAATTCCACCGCCCATTCACGGGTCAACCCGAGTTGCGCCGCCTTGGCCGCGATATAGGCCGAAGTGCCACCCTGCCCCGTCACCGCCGTCTTCGACGAGATGTTGACGATGGCGCCCGCAGTCGCCTTCAGGTCATCGGCCAGAAGGTGGACCATGGTGTAGTAATGGATCAGGTTCTGGTCGAGGCTCTTGCGGAACGCCTCCGGCCCCTTGTCGAGCCCGACGCCATCATTGGCGCCGGCGTTGTTCACAAGCCCGTGGATGGCGCCATGCCTTGAACGGATGGCAGCAACCGCCTGACGGCAGGCCGCGTCATCGGACAATTCAGCCTGTTCGAAATCTGCGCCGATCCGGGCGAGCCAGTCACCGTCGGGCCGCCTCCGGGCAAGGATCACCGGTCGAGCGCCTTCCTCGGACAGCACCTCGGAAATCGCCGCCCCGATGCCAGAGCCGCCGCCGGTGACGATCACCGTCTTGCCGTTCAGATGCAGGTCCATGTCATGCTCCTACCGACACACCCCAACGCGACCGGAGTAGAAAATTCCACCCCGCGCCCGATGGCAAGGGCTGGTTTTTTGCTCTGAAGGCTCACCCGCCGATGACGCCCTTGCGCAGGATCACGTTGGCGAAGAACCGTGGCTCGCTGGTGGCGACGATTGCATGGGCGGCCTTGACGCGGCTGTAGAAGGCCACGGGTTCAAGCGGAACGACCGGATGCGCCGGCGCCATCCCGGCGCAAAGGGTGATGATCTCTTCGTGCACCGGATCGGGCCGGTCGGGCTGCGCCGCATTCACCGCCCGGAAGATCGCCTCAGGGACCGACCTGTCGATGGGCAAGACCGAAAGCACGGCACGCAGCACCGGGATGAGGCCAAGGCCATCGGCCCGGACCAGACGCCGCGCGTCGGTCAGCGCCGGGTAGTTGCCGTCGACAATGGCGATTTCATCGCCATGCCCCATGCTTCGCAGCACGGCCAGCAAATCGGGCCCAAGCACAGGGTCCAGTCCTATCAGCATGGATCAATCCTGAAAAACCGACCCGGTCGGAAGACCGGGCCGGGTGAGGAAGAACGGGTCGCCCCCGCCCGAGGGGTCAGGAGCGCCCTGGAGGACGGCAAGGATCAGTCGTAGAGAACCGCGGCGATCTTCTCGTCGGCCATGTTGGTCTTGTCGTACCAGTAGAAGCCGGTGTCGATGACCTTCGGGAGTTCCTCGCCCTTCAGCGCCTTGGCAAGGCTGTCGACCACGCACTGGCCGATGCCGACCGGGTTCTGCGTCACCGAGCCGATCAGCGTGCCTTCGTTGATCGCATCCTTCTGGCTTTTCCCTGAGTCAAAGCCGACGCCGACGATCGCCGCGCCGGTTTCCTTGATCGCCACCGCAAGGCCGATGGCCGACCCTTCGTTGGAGGCGAAGATGCCCTTTATCTCCGGGTTCGCCTGCAGCATCGCCTTGACGTTGTCGGCGGCCTTCAGCGCGTCATTGGCATACTGGACGTCCACCACCTCGATCTTAGGATAGGCTTCCTTGATCCGGTTCAGGAAGCCGTCGCGGCGACCGATGCCGGTGGCCGAGGTCTGGTCATGGATCACCGCGGCGATCTTGCCCTCTTCGCCGATGGCCTTGGCAAGACCGTCCGCCGCTGCCGCAGCCGCCGCCATGTTGTCGGTGGTGCAGGTGGTCAGCGGCAGGTCGCTGTCGACGCCCGAGTCGAAGGCGACAATCGGAATGCCCGCATCGGCGGCCTTCTGCAGCGCTGGCACCTGCGCCTGGCTGTCGAGCGCGGCAAAGCCCAGACCCTGCGGGTTCTTGGCGATGGCAGCGTTCAGGATGTCGGTCTGCTTGTCGATCTCGGCCTCGGTGTTCGGGCCCTCGAAGGTGATCGTCACGCCGTTGCGCCCGGCGGCCTCTTCGGCGCCGGCCTTCACCGCCTGCCAGAACTGGTGGCTGAAGCCCTTGGCGATGATCGGGAAATAGGTTTCCTGCGCGAACGAGGGCGCAGCACCCATGGCAAGGCCGAGCGCCAATGCCGAGGTCAGAATGGTCTTTCTCATGTCTCACTCCCTAGGTTGGATCCGGCGCGATACTTCGCGTCCGGGGTCGTCTGGTCTTGTCGTGGCAGGTTCGGTCGGTCCCCCTTGTTCAGGCTCTCTTCCGCAGGACGATGTCGATGAACACGGCGACGATGATGATCACACCGGTCACGACGATCTTCCATTCTTCCAGAACGCCCATCACCCTGAGCCCGTTCGTCAGGACCGACATGATGAAGGCGCCGATGATCGTGCCGATCACCGTGCCGCGCCCGCCGGCGAGCGAGGTGCCGCCGATCACGGCGGCGGCGATGGCGTCAAGTTCATAGCCAAGCCCAAGCGCTGGCTGGGCAGAGTTCAGGCGCGAGGAGACGATCAGCCCGGCGATGCCGCAAATCCCGCCACAGATCGCATAGGTCAGGATCTTCCAGCGGTCGACATTGATGCCGGAAAGCCGCGCGGCCTCTTCGTTCGAGCCGAGCGCAAAGATCATCCGGCCGATGATGGTGCGGTTCAGCACGATGGAGGCGATGATCGCGACGATGAACATGATCATCACGCCGTTCGGAATCTCGATACCGGGGATCAGCATCGAGATGCTGCTTTCCGGCGAGAGAAGCCCATAGTTCGGCGTGTCGTTGAAGTAGATCGGCTTCGCGCCCGAAAAGACCAGCGCCAGGCCGCGCGCGATCTGCATCATGCCGAGCGTGGCAATGAAGGGCGGGATCTTCAGCTTGGCGATGGTGGCGCCCGAGATCGCCCCCATGAGCGCGCCGGAAAGGATCGCGCCGATGATGCCGATCGGCAGGGGCATCCCGAGGTTCGTGAGGATGATCCCGGCCATCACGGCGGTGAGGGTCATCATCGTGCCGACGGAGAGGTCGATCCCGCCCGAGATGATGACGAAGGTCACCGCCACGCCCAGCACCCCGTTGACGGCGGTGGCCTGCATGATGCCGACCATGTTCGCCCCGGTGGCGAAGTTCGAGGCGAAGGCACTGAAGAACGCGATCAATGCGATCAGCACGACGAAGGCCACCGCCTTCTGCATCGTCTCTGCGGAAAGGAGCGCGGATTTTCCGGTCCCCGTCTTACCCAAGGTGGTGTCAGACATTCCCCGTATCTCCTGTTCAGGCCGCTGCGGCGTTGCGCTGGGTCGCCAGCGTCATGATCTCTTCCTGGGTGGCGGTGCGCCCGTCGAGTTCCCCGGTGATGCGCCCCTCGCACATGACCGCGATCCGGTGCGACAGGCGCAAGACCTCGGGCAGTTCGGAGGAGATCACGATGATCGCCTTGCCCTGTGCGGCCAGCTGTTCCAGCAGGCGGTAAATCTCCGCCTTGGCGCCCACGTCGATGCCGCGCGTCGGTTCATCGAACATCAGGATGTCGCAGTCGCGCAAAAGCCATTTGCCGATGACGACCTTCTGCTGGTTGCCCCCCGACAGAAGCCGGGTGATCTGGCCGACCGAAGGCGTCTTCACCCTCAGCTTCTCGACATATTCCTTCGCCACCCCGTCCATCACCGCGTCGCGCATGAAGAAGCGGCCGGAGATGTAGCGATACCAGCTGGCCATGGTGATGTTGTCGCGCACCGACATGCCGGTCACGAGGCCGAAATGCTTGCGGTCCTCGGAGAGGTAGGCAATCCCCTCGGCCACGGCATCTGCCGGGGTTGCGATGCGGCGTTCCTGCCCGCGGACATGGATCGTGCCGCGGTCGATCGGGTCGGCGCCGAAGACCGCGCGGGCCACCTCGGTCCGCCCGGCGCCCATCAGCCCGGCAAAGCCGAGGATTTCCCCCCGGCGGAGGGAAAAGCTGACATCGCGGATCGCGGTGCCACGGCAAAGGCCGGTGACGCGCAGCACTTCCTCTTCGGTGCCGTGGCCCGTCGCCCGGTGCTGGTCGGCAAGCTCGCGCCCGACCATCAGCTGGATGATCGTCGACATCGGCGTCGTGGCGGCGGGCAGGGTGTCGATGTACTGGCCATCCCGCATCACGGTGACGCGGTCGGCGATGCGCTTCACCTCGTCCATCTTGTGGGTGATGTAGACGATCCCGACGCCATGCGCCTTCAGGTCGTCGATCACCGTGAAAAGATGCTCCACCTCGGTCTCGTTCAGGGCCGAGGTCGGTTCGTCCATGATGAGGACGCGGGCGTTGTAGGACAGCGCCTTGGCGATCTCCACCAGCTGCTGGCGAGCCACGGTCATGTGGCCAACCTCGGCACCGGGCGGGATGTTGACCTTCATCCGCTGGAAGATCGCCGCCGCATCGCGCTTCATCTGGTCTTCGTCGACGAAGATGCCGAAACCCTTGCGCGGCTCGCGGCCGATGAAGATGTTCTGGGCGGCGGAAAGGTGGTTCATCAGGAAAAGCTCCTGATGGATGATGCTGATGCCCAGCGCCTGCGCGGCATTCGGACCGGGCAGGGCGACAGGTGCTGCATCCACGCGGATCTCTCCGGCATCGGGCTGGTAGACCCCGGTGAGGATCTTCATCAGCGTCGACTTGCCGGCACCGTTTTCGCCCATCAGCGCATGAACTTCGCCCGGATAAAGGTCGAAGCGGACATTGTTTAGCGCCCGCACGCCGGGGAATGATTTCTCGATACCCAGCATCTCGACCACCGGCCGCCGGGCGTTCGGCTCACCCTTGTCTGACATCTTCCTCCCCTTCCGTGCCGCCGGGGTCCCCTGGGTTCAAACGAACCTCCCCGGTCATGTTCCGTGGTCGTTTCGGTACTGTCAGGCCCCCCTTGACCCTACGGAATCAGTCCCCCTCCCCCGACGATAGCTTGGCGCCAACTGGCAAGGTACAGGATATTTGAGGTGATCGTCTCAGCACCCCACCAACCGATGTTACCGCTAAAGTCGACCGGAACCTAAACTTTCTCAACCTTTGTTTTCAGAGCCCGCCATCAGGTCACTGAACAGGGGGTATCTTGCCGGCGTTCAGCCGTTCCTTCTTCTTGCGGTAGCGCGCGTTCATCTGCTCTTCCGCCGCTTTCGACCCGTCGTGGAACGTACCTACCCAACGGTCGATCGGGATCAGACCATCGCCGTAGTTCACCTCGAAATACTTGTGGTGGAGGTAGTGGATATAGGCATGGGTATCGACCGCCCGATCCTCGCCCAGCTCGACCTTGTCGAAGCCGACATGCCCCGGCACCGCGCCGAACCCGGCGTAATGCAGCTGATAAAGCGCGATCAGCGGGTTCGACGGAATGATGAGGTGGTAGAGGATCGTCGAGAAGTAGAGAAGATGCTCGACCGGATGCATCGACAGCGAGGACCAGGGCGAGGGATTGATCGAGTTGTGATGCACCGAATGCACCCATTTGTAGAGGAAGGGCGTGTGGATCAGCCGGTGGATGCAGAAGAAATGGAACTCATGGATCACCGGCACGACAAGACAGAGAAGCGCCAGATAGACCGGATGGGCGGCAAAGCTCAGCCAGGGCACATAGCCGTTGGCGAAGGCCCAGAGCACCAGAACCTCAAGCCCGGTCCAGATCGGCACGCCTGACAAGAGACCGCGCAGGAAGTTGTCGAGGTTCTGGCTCTTGAACCAGAACACGTCCGAGGGCGTGTCGGCGGGAAACTTGCCGTTGTACTTGAAACGGTTGCCCTGGGTGCGGCGGATGTAAAGCTGCAACTCGAAGGCGGAGTACCACAGGAACACCGCCACCACATTCACCGCCAGAAGCCAGAGCACCCAGCCCCAGGCCAGAGTCCGCATCACCTCGACCGGCGGGATGATCCAGTTCCACCAGATGAGCGCCGAGAGAAAGAAGATGGCGTTGTAGGGAAAGAAGTAGTGCGGCAGCCATTTCAGAAGCGCGCGCGGCTGTGGCGGAAAGACGAAGAGGGGCGCCGTCCCGGCAGCCTCGCCGGGGTGATAGTCGCCGCGCTTGTCGCGCCTGCCGAACTTCAGGTCATCCATTGCCATCTCCTCAGATCGACTGCGCGCGTTTCTGGAACGTATCATGCTCGCCCGGGTCCATCCGCACCTGGTGCCGGGGCTCCGGATAATGGCCGGTGCCGACATCCTCGGCAAAGGCCCTGAAAGCGGCCACGCGCCGGGCCTGCATCTCGGCCTCAAGTGCCGTAAAATCTGCGTATTTCTTCGAATGCCGGGGATAGTGGCCGGTGTTGGTGCCGAGCACGTCCGAAGAAAAGAGATACTGCGTATCGCAGACATCGCCACAGCCCATGCCCATCGTGACCATCGGCGTGGTGCGGGTGATGTGATCGGCCAGTTCCACCGGCACCACCTCGACCTCCACACAGGCCGCACCCGCGTTCTCAAGATCCTTGACCTTGCGGAGGACGGAAAGCGCCTCATCCGCCGTCTTGCCGACGGCGCGGAACCCGGTCCAGGCGGCGAGGTTGGGCACCAGCCCGACATGCCCGGTCACCGGGATGCCCTCCCGCGCCATCGCCTCGATGAAACGGGGCGAGTGCGAACAATAGACCGCATCCGCGCCGCGCTTCAGGATCCTGAACCCCTCGCGGATTGCCTCATCGGGCGAGCTTACCATCCCGTGCGGCATCCCTGCCGAGACGAAGGCCAGAGGGGCCGCCCTTCGGATCGGCTCAAGCGTATGGTCGGGTTCGCAGGACAGGATCGCGATGCCGGCCTCGACGGCGGCGGCAGCTTCGGCACCGCTGTCGACATGGACCTGAAGCCACTTCCTTTGCCCCTTGGCGGCGATGAGATCGTGGACCGACACCTTGCGCATCATGGCTCCCCCTCCCCTGTTCGAAGGTGAGTCTTACCAGAGCGGTCCGCGCGCGGCATGCGCTCGGTTGAGCAGATCGGATCAAATATTCTCGGCGGTGACGGTCGTGAACCGGATCGGCGGGTTGTCGATCCTGATGTCGGTCAGGCCAAGGCGCGCCAGCACGATGTTGACCGCCCGCCGCGCCTGCGCCTCGGGTAACTGGTCGAAGATCACATCCGCAACACCGGAACGGAGCGCGCTGGCGCTGGTATCGGTCAGCTCATGCCCGACGAAGAAGATGTGCCGCTTCTGCCGCGAAAGGATCTCGAACAGTTCCGCATTCCCCCCGCCCGCGTTGTAGACTGCCACAAGATCGGGCCATTCGCGCAAAGACTCGTTCAGCCGCCTTGCGTTCAGCGTGCGGGAATCCTGGCCAAAGGCGGTGAAGATCAGCTGATGGCGCGGCGCCTCAAGGCTGGTCAGGTAGTCCGAAAACCCGCGCATCCGCGCCCGGTGGCCTTCGTAAGTGCCGCTGTGGCAGATCGACAGCACCGGGCCACCCGCCGCACACATGCGCGACAGCATCAACCCCGCGGTCCGCCCGACCGCGTAATTCTCGATCCCGACGAAATCCGCCTCATCGGCGATCCGCTCGACCACCTGCACCACCGGCAGCCCTTGGCCGACCGCCGCCTTCAGCGCCTCACGCACCGGGCCGGCATCCGGGGCGGCGACGACCAGCCCGGCGCGGGGCAGCTTTGCCTCGGCAATGTGTCGGGCAATGGCCACCGGATCGGATTCGTCGAGATGCGTGATGATAAGCTGGACCGACCGGTCGAGCGTGGCGGCGATGCGCTGAAACGACCGCGTAAGCCGGGTGTAGAAGGCCGAATCCGGGCGCACCAGCAGGATCTCGATCCTGAGGATACCGCGATGCAGTTCCGGCAGGCGCCCCGGCCAGTCGAGCGCCCGCGCCGCCGCGACGACCTTCATCACCTTTTCCGGCCGAACGCCGCCTCGGCCGTTCAGCACCCGTTCCGCCGTCGCCCGCCCGACACCGGCGCGTTCGGCAATCATCTGAAACGTCGGCTTCACGATCCCGCCCGCTTTGCTTTCCGTCTGCCGCATCTTAGCCGGGCGATCCGGATTTGCCCCGCCTCAGGTCTAGAGGAAGCCCGGCGCCGAAAACAGGGGTTACGGGGCAAGGGGCCCCGCCCTGCAAAAGCACTGGACCGCCAAGGCCGGGCTGCTTCATATGGCGTGCGGCGCGCCGGCGCGCCGGCCAGACCCGGGATCAGACGATGAACCTGCAAAGCCTTCGCAACGCCCTTCGCGACGTGGTGACGAAGATGTCCGACGGCACCGATGCGGCGCATGACCTTGCCCATGCCGACCGGGTCTGGACCCAGGCGCGCACCATCGCGATGGGGGAAGGCGTCGATCTCGCGCCGGTCCTCCTCTGCGCCGCCTATCTTCATGACATCGTGTCGCTGCCGAAGGACCATCCGAAGCGTGACCGCGCGGCGATGATGTCGGCCTCCGCCGCCGGCCCGGTGATGCAGGCGCTGGGCCTGTCGCCGACCGAGATCGCCCGCGCCCGCCATGCGATCGAGGCGCATTCCTATTCCGGCGGCACGCCGCCCGGATCGGCCGAGGCGCGGGTGCTGCGCGATGCCGACAGGCTTGAAGCGCTGGGTGCAATCGGCGTCGCGCGTTGCTTCGCCGTGTCGGGTGCGCTCAACCGCACGCTCTTCCACCCCGAAGACCCTTTCGCCCGCGACCGGCCACTGGACGACACCGCCTATGCGCTGGATCATTTCGCAGTGAAGCTTCTCAGGCTTCCCGATACCTTCCTGACCCCCACGGGCCGCAAGCTGGCCGAGGAACGCGCCGAGCGGATGCGGCGCTACCTTGCCGATCTGGCGGTCGAGCTGAACTCACCCCCGCCGAGCTGGTAGCGCTACTTCGCCGTGCTGGCGCTCGCCGTCGCCACCTGCTTCGAAAGCTGCACCGCCAGAATGCCGGCGGCGACGATGGCTACGCCGATCAGGTCGAACGGGCCGAGGCTTTCGCCGAGCAGGACCGCCGCCACGGCAACACCGAAGAACGGGTTGAGGAAGTGGTAGGTCGCGGCCCGGACCGCACCGATCCGCGCCACCAGCCGGAACCAGACCCAGGTCGCGAAGAGGCCCGGCACCAGCGTGGTGTAAAGAAAGGCCAGCGCCAGTCGCGGCGTCCAGTTCACCGGCTGGCCGCGTTCGAAGATCAGCGCCACGAATGCCAGCACCGCCGCCCCGACGAACATCTGCAAACCGACGATCATCAGGACATTGCCGCCCGATGAGGCCCCGCGCGCGGTCAGGGTCGCCACCGCCAGCGCCAGCGCGCCCAAACCGCAGAGGATGATGCCCGTCATGCTGACCCCGCCCGAAAGCCGCGCGCCCATGATGATCGCCACCCCCGCCACCCCGGCGAAAAGGCCCGCGATGCCCAAGGGGCGCACCTTCTGGCCAAGGAAGACCCAGCCGAGCACCGCCACCAGAAGCGGCATGGTCGAGGCGATGATCGCGGCCAGCGAGGCCTCCACCCACTGCATCGCCACGAAGTTGAGGCCAAGGTAGAGTGCGTTTTGGCAAAGGCCGAAGATCACCACCGACCGCCACTGCGCCCGCGTCAGATGCCAGCTTTGCCCTACCGCCTTGGCGATGGCGACACCGATCAGGCCGGACAGGAAGAACCGCGCGGCGAGCGCCGTCATCGGCGGTGCATCGGCGACGATCATCCGTGCCGAAGTGAAAGCCGATGACCACATCAGCGCGAAGGCAAGGCCCATCAGTACCGATCGGAAGTCCATCTGCCGCTCCTTGCCGCGCCTCCGCTTGGTGGCCCGCCGGGGCGCCGGTTGCAAGACCCTCAGGCCAGATGCCGGAACAGCACCACGGCGCCGATGGCCAAGGGCGTGATGTCCTTCGCCCCTGCAAGAAGCTCTTCCCGCGCCGACATGGCTTCACCCGACCGTCAGATGTTCCTTACCGCACCCTTGGAGGCGCTGGTCGTCAGCGCTGCATAGGCCCGAAGGGCTGCGCTGACCTTGCGCTGGCGCGGTTGGTCGGGCTGCCAGCCCTTCGCCTCGCGTACTTTCCGGCGTTCGGCCAGAATGGCGTCATCGACGGCCAGATGAATGCGCCGGTTCGGAATGTCGATCTCGATCCGGTCGCCGGTCTCTACCAGACCGATGGTGCCGCCCTCCGCCGCCTCGGGCGAGACATGGCCGATGGACAGGCCCGAAGAGCCGCCCGAAAAGCGGCCATCGGTGACAAGGGCGCATTCCTTGCCGAGACCCTTCGATTTCAGATAGCTCGTGGGGTAAAGCATCTCCTGCATCCCCGGCCCGCCGCGCGGCCCTTCGTAGCGGATCAGCACCACCTCGCCCGGTTTCACCTTGCCGGTCAGGATCGCCGAGACGGAATCGTCCTGGCTTTCGAAGATATGCGCGGTGCCGTTGAACTTCAGGATCGACTCGTCGACCCCCGCCGTCTTCACGATGCAGCCGTCTTCCGCGAGGTTGCCGTATAGGACCGCGAGCCCGCCGTCCTTGGAAAACGCATGCTCGGCGCTGCGGATCACGCCGGCCTCGCGGTCGAGATCGACGTTTGGATAACGCCGGCTCTGGCTGAAGGCGACCTGCGTCGGCACGCCGCCGGGGGCGGCGGCGAAGAACTCGTGGACGGAATTGGACGAGGTACGCTTCACGTCCCAACGCTCAAGCGCCTCGCCCAGGGAACCGGCGTGAACGCTGCCGACGGCGGTGTTGAGAAGCCCGGCGCGGTCCAGCTCGCCAAGGATTGCCATGATCCCGCCGGCGCGGTGGACATCCTCCATGTGGACGTCGGATTTCGCTGGCGCGACCTTGCAAAGCACCGGCACCCGGCGCGACAGCCGGTCGATGTCGGACATGGTGAAATCAACCTCGGCCTCCTGTGCGGCGGCAAGGAGGTGCAGGACGGTGTTGGTAGACCCGCCCATCGCGATATCAAGCGTCATGGCGTTTTCGAAGGCGGCAAAGCTCGCGATCGACCGCGGCAGGACGGAGGCATCCTCGCCCTCGTAATACCGTTTCGCCAGATCGACGACGAGATGCCCCGCCTCGACGAACAACCGCTTGCGGTCAGCATGGGTGGCGAGGGTCGATCCGTTGCCCGGCAGCGACAGGCCCAAGGCCTCGGTCAGGCAGTTCATCGAATTGGCGGTGAACATGCCCGAACATGACCCGCAGGTCGGGCAGGCCGACCGTTCGATCACCTCGACCTGGGCGTCGCTGATCTTGTCATCGGCGGCGGCGACCATCGCATCGACGAGATCGAGCGCATGTTCCTTGCCCTCCCAGACCACCTTGCCGGCTTCCATCGGCCCGCCGGAGACGAAGACGCAAGGGATGTTGAGCCGAAGCGCCGCCATCAGCATGCCGGGCGTGATCTTGTCGCAGTTGGAAATGCAGACCATCGCATCGGCGCAATGGGCGTTGACCATGTATTCGACGCTGTCGGCGATCAGCTCACGTGAGGGCAGCGAGTAGAGCATCCCGTCATGGCCCATGGCGATGCCGTCATCGACGGCGATGGTGTTGAACTCCTTCGCGACACCGCCCGCCGCCTCGACCTCCCGCGCGACCATCTGGCCGAGGTCCTTGAGGTGGACATGGCCCGGCACGAACTGGGTGAAGGAGTTGACGATGGCGATGATCGGCTTGCCGAAATCGCTGTCCTTCATGCCGGTCGCGCGCCAGAGGCCGCGCGCCCCGGCCATGTTGCGTCCGTGCGTGGTGGTGCGGGAACGGTAAGCGGGCATGGCGTTTCCTCCTGATGCGGCGGCGAACCTAGCGAAGGTTTCTGGCGCGGGCCACCCGGAAAAGCGGCACTTCCGGCGGATTCCGACCGCCCCAAAAGAAAAGGCCGCCCGAAGGCGGCCCTCGTCAGCATTTCCGGCCGATCAGCCGTTCACGCTTTCCTTCAGCGCCTTGGCGATGGCGACCTTTACCACCTTGTCGGCGGGCTTCGTCATCGACTCGCCGGTCGCCGGGTTGCGCACCTGGCGCTCCGGACGGGCGCGGCATTGCACCTTGCCGATCCCGGGCAGCGTCACCGCGCCACCGGAAGCGACTTCACGCGTCACGACACTCGCGATGGCATCGAGGGCCGAAGAAGCGGTCTTCTTGTCGGCGCCCATTTCCTCGGCCAGAGCCGCGACAAGCTGGGTCTTGGTCATCGGTTTGGACATGTCTGTCTCCTCGCTGTGCCCCGCTCCATGGGGGGCATTCCGCGCCAATTGGCGTCATATGGTGCTGCTACACAATCTTTTGGGCTTCAAGGCAAGCGGTTTTGCCCATTTTAGGGGATTTTCTGCCGATCAGAGGAAGGCTGTTTCCTCGAAACTGCGCAGCTTGCGGCTGTGGATGCGCTCAAGCGGCATCTCGCGGATACGCTCCATCGCCCGGACGCCGATCAGAAGATGCCGCTCCACCTGGGTGCGGTAGAACTCCGTCGCCATGCCCGGCAGCTTCAACTCGCCGTGGAGCGGCTTGTCGGAAACGCACAGCAGCGTGCCGTAGGGAACCCGGAACCGGAACCCGTTCGCCGCGATGGTGGCGCTTTCCATGTCAAGCGCGATGGCGCGGCTCTGGCTCAGCCTTTGCACCGGGCCGGTCTGATCGCGGAGCTCCCAGTTGCGGTTGTCGACGGTGGCCACCGTCCCCGTCCGCATGATGTGCTTCAGCTCGAACCCCTCAAGCTGGGTGATCTCGGCCACCGCTTCCTGAAGCGCGATCTGGATCTCTGCCAGGGCCGGGATCGGCACCCAGACCGGCAGGTCATCGTCCAGAACCTTGTCCTCGCGCAAATAGGCATGGGCGAGCACGAAGTCGCCAAGGCTCTGGCTGTTGCGAAGGCCGGCGCAATGCCCGACCATCAGCCAGGCATGGGGTCTGAGCACCGCGATATGGTCCGTCGCCGTCTTGGCGTTCGACGGACCGACGCCGATGTTGACCAGCGTGATCCCCTGCCCGCCCCGGCGCTTCAGGTGATAACTCGGCATCTGCGGCAACCGCGGGAGATGGCCGAACTGGCCGTCCGGCGTCGTGATCTCGGTATTGCCGGGGCCAACGAAAGCCGTATAGCCCGAGGTCGGATCGCCCAGCGCGGCGCGGGCGAAGGCCTCGAACTCATCGACATAGAACTGGTAGTTGGTGAAAAGCACGTGGTTCTGGAAATGCGCCGGGTCGGTCGCGGTGTAATGGGCAAGCCGCGCCAGCGAATAATCCACCCGCTGCGCCGTGAAGGGCGCGAGATGCCCCGACCCGTCGGGATTTGATTTCGCCGTGCCGTTGACGATGTCGTCGCTGGTCGTCGCGAGATCCGGCACATCGAAGATGTCGCGCAGGGGAAAGTCGAGCACGCCTTCCTGCGGCACGCCCATGCTGCTCCCTGAAACCGCGAAATGCACCGGGATCGGCGTGTCGCTGGGGCCGACCACGACCGGCACGCCGTGGTTGCGGATCAGAAGATCAAGCTGCTGCACGAGGTAGTGGCGGAAGAGGTCGGGCCGGGTGATCGTGGCGGAATAGGTCCCCGGAACCGCGAGGTGGCCGAAGCTCAACCGGCTGTCGGCCTTGGCATGGGAGGTCGTGGTGATCCGCACTTCCGGGTAGAAGGCGCGCACCCGCGTCGTCGGCCGCTCACCGCGCAGCGTCCGTGAGAAGCAGCCGACAAGAAAGCTCGTCGCCTGGGCGTAAAGCGCCTCAAGCCGGCTTACCGCCGCCTCGGCATCCATGAAGGGTTCCGGTGCCGGCATCGGTGGCATCAGGACGGCAAGCTGGTCAGGGCCGGTCATTCATCGCTCCGTGGGGCCGGCATGGCGAAAGCAGGGCGCCGCGTAGGGGGCGTGCCCGCGCAAGATCAGGCCGGAAATCGGGAAGGGTCATTGTCATGGCGAAAGGTGTCAGAACACCCGCCCGCCCGCAAGTGTCCGCGTCATTGCCCCGGAGGGCGAAGCCTCGCATGACGAGGCGTCGGCATAGATATGGCCGAATGATGCCTTGGGAGAACTCGAATATCGGGCCGGTTCAGTCAACCGCCATAACGCTCAATTCGCCCGCCTTCGGAAACTGACGAGCCAGGCGGAATCGCCGGCATGGTCCCCGGTTGCGCCGGGACCGTAGATGTCGATGGGCAGTGTCGCGAAGGCGGCGATCCCTTCTGCCAACCGGGCGAAGGCCGCCGCGAACCCGCCCCGCTCATAGACCGCCGCGTGAACCGTGAGGACGAGGAGCCCGCCCGGCGCCGTGATCCTGAGAAGCTCGCCCAGGGCAGAGGGGCCGACATGGCCCTGCGTGAAGGTTCCGGCGCTGACGCAACCGGCATAGGCGCCGTCCCGTAGATCAAGTGGCCGCGTGAGGTCGGCGCGGATCGCCTGCCGGTAGACACCCTTCGCCGCCGCGACGCGCAGCATCTCTTCGGAGATGTCGATCCCGTCGATAGGCCCGATCCCGCGCCGGGCGAGCGCTTCGGCCACAAGCCCGGTCCCGGCGCCGACATCGAGGACCGGCCCCTTCCCGCCCAGCGCGGCGTAAAGCTCCGCCACGGCGTCGGGGCTGCGGTAGGCCATGCTTGCTGCGAAATCCCGGTCATAGCGTTCGGCCCAGTCGCGGTAGTAACGCACGGAATCCTCCGGCGTCCGCAACGCATAGGCCCCTTCAAGATCGTCCCCTTCGCCCATGCCCCATCGGCGCACGGGACGGCAAAGGCGTCAAGTCGCCGCCTTGCTAAGCCTCGGGCGAGCACCGATAATTGCGCCATGACGAACACGCTTCTTTCCTTCGGCCACGGCTACACCGCCGCCGCACTTGCCCGCCGCCTTGGCGCCGGGTGGCAGGTGATCGGCACCACCCGACGCACGGAAAAGGCTGCGCGGCTTCGCGCGGCCGGGACCGAGGCGCTGATCTGGCCGGGCGAGGACATCCGCCCGGCGCTCGACCGGGCCACCCATGTCCTGATGTCGATCGCCCCGGACGAGGCCGGCGATCCGGTCCTTGCGGCCCATGCCGAAGACCTCGCCCGCGCCGCGCCGCATCTGAAATGGCTGGGGTATCTCTCCACCACCGGGGTCTACGGCGACCATGACGGCGGCTGGGTCGATGAGACGACGCCCTTGACGCCAACCACGGTCAGGGGCAGGTCGCGGGCGCTGGCGGAATGCCAGTGGCAGGGACTTGCCACGGAGACGGGTCTGCCGCTCCATATCTTCCGGCTGGCGGGGATCTACGGGCCGGGACGGGGGCCGTTCGAGAAGGTGAGGAACGGCACAGCGCGGCGGATCGTCAAGGAAAACCAGTACTTTAGCCGCATCCATGTCGATGATATCGCGACCGTCCTTCAGGCCTCGATCGCCCGGCCCGACCCCGGTGCCATCTACAATGTCGCCGATGACGACCCCTCGCCGCCCGAGGATGTTCTGGCCGAGGCCGCGCAGCTTCTAGGCCTGCCGTTGCCGCCCGAAGTCAGCTTCGACGAGGCCGAGATGACCCCCCTTGCGCGCAGCTTCTATGCTGAATCGAAGCGGGTCAGGAACGAGCGGATCAAGGCGGAGCTTGGCGTGACGCTGGCCTATCCCGACTACCATGCCGGCCTGAAGGCGCTGATGGCTTCGGGCGAGTGACGTGACGCTCTTCTTGCCCCTGCGGCCAGTTGCGGGCTAACGGTCGGGAAACGCGAGGAGATTCCACCATGCCGCTTGAACCCATCGCCGCCGATATCCGCCGCGCCCTTGAGACGAAATCCTTCAACGGCTCGCTCACCTTCGACTGTGGCGCCGATGGGGTGATCGTGCTCGCCGATGGCACCGCCTCGACCGTGCCACAGCCGACAGACTGCACCCTGACCATCTCGCGCGAAAACCTGATGAGCCTTCTCAAGGGCAAGCTCAATCCGATGATGGCCCTCGCCACCGGCAAGCTGAAACTCTCGGGCGACATGAAGGTGGCGATGGGGTTGGCGAAACTGCTGGCCTGACCGTCTGGCATCCGTCGGTTTTGCGTATGGCATCCGTCCCGACAGCTGTCGGGACGCGATCACGTCTTCCTGATGTCACGGGAACATGAGTTGCCCCGTGCGCAGCCCCCGGCGCAGCTTGGGCGAAACCCGGGAGGACCATCATGCTGCGCCTTGCCCTTGCCCTTTTCCTGACCGCCGCCCCCGCCCTTGCCGAGACCAAGATCGCCACCGTCGCCGGCGGCTGCTTCTGGTGCGTCGAGGCCGATTTCGAAAGCGTGCCGGGGGTAAGGAAGGTCATCTCCGGCTATACCGGCGGCACGGTCAAGGACCCGACCTACGATCAGGTGAGCGGCGGCGGCACCGGGCACTACGAGGCGGCGCAGATCTATTACGACCCGGCGCGGATCAGCTATGCGAAACTGATGGAGCTTTTCTTCCGCTCGGTTGATCCGACCGATGCCGGCGGGCAGTTCTGCGACCGTGGCCCGACCTACCGCACGGCGGTCTTTGCCGCGACGGGTGATGAAAAGACGGCGGCAGAGGCCGCGAAGGCCGGGGCGCAGAAGGCGCTGGGCCAGAAGGTGGTGACGAAGATCCTGCCGGCGGGCGCTTTCTACAAGGCCGAGGACTATCATCAGAACTACTACAAGGGCGATGACATCGTCCTGACCCGACGCGGGCCGAAGTCAAAGGCCAATGCCTACAAGTTCTACCGCAATGCCTGCGGGCGGGATCAGCGGCTTAAGGAGCTTTGGGGGGCTGCGGCCTTCACGCATTGAGGGGGAGGCCCTCACGCATGACGGATGGCGACTCCCTCCCCCCGCGTGGGGGAGGGATGGGGTGGGGGCGCCTCGGCCAGCCCCCTCCCCTGACCCCTCCCACGAAGGGGAGGGGAAGCGCCCAACTTCCGGTCGGGCGCCCTAGCCCAGCGTCTTCCGGAACGCCTCCACCTCGGCCCGTAGCGGAATCGCATCTGCCGTGCCGGTCCGCGTGACCTTGAGGCTGGCCGCCGCCCCGGCAAGGTCGAGCGCCTGCGATGGCGTCAGCCCGGCATCGCGGCCGGCGGCGAAATAGCCGGCGAAAGTGTCGCCGGCGCCGGTCGTGTCCACGGCTTCGACCTTGATCGGTGCGGCGCGGAAGATCTTGTCGTCGCCGCGCCATTCGGCACCGTCGCCGCCCCTTGTGATGAGGAGTTCCGGCAGGCCGAGATCGTCGGGGGCTACGCCCATCGCCTCGGAGAGTTGCTGCGCCTCGACGGCGTTTACCGCAAGGATAGAGACGTATTTCAGGACCGCGCGCACGGCGTCCACGTCGAAGGGTGCCGCCGAATACATGACATGCAGGCCCTTCTCGCGCGCAAGCTTCGCCGCCGCCGCCTGATGCGCGGTTTCATTCTGCATCATCAGCGTATCGCCACGGCTGGCCCCGGCGAGCGCCTTTTCCACCACCTCGAAGGGCATCGCCCGGTTCGCTCCGGGGAAAAGGATGATCGTGTTTTCGGCCCCGGCATCGACATTGATGATGGCATGGCCGGTCGGCGTCTCGATCCTTGCGATGGCGCCAGTATCGACGCCCCAGCCCTTCAGTCGGTCGACGGTCCAGCCGCCCTCCGGCCCGACCGCGCCGATATGGACGACCCGCGCCCCGGCCTTGGCCGCCGCCGCCGACTGGTTGGCGCCCTTGCCGCCGAGGCCGACCGAATAGCTGGTCGCGGCGAGGGTTTCACCGGGTTCGGGCAGGTGCGGCAGGCGGTAGAAATGGTCGATATTGATCGAACCGAGATTGTAGATCGTCATGCCTCACCCTTCCTTGCCGGCTACTGCCCCAGACGACAGGCCGCGATCACCGCCATGTTGACGATATCGTTGACCGTGGAGCCGGTCGAGCAGATCTGGATCGGCTTGTCGACGCCCGAAAGGATCGGGCCGATCACTGTCGCCCCGGCCATTTCCTGCATCAGCTTGACCGAGATCGAGGCCGAATGCCGGGCCGGGACCACCAGCACGTTGGCGGGCCCTGAAAGGCGGCAGAACGGGTAATGCGCCATCTGTTCGGGGTTGAGCGCCACGTCGACGGTCATCTCGCCATCATATTCGAAATCGACCCCGCGCTCATCCAGCACCCTTGGCGCGCGGTGCATCTTGGTCGCGCGTTCGGACACCGGATAGCCGAAGGTGGAGAAGGAGAGGAACGCCACCCGAGGCTCGATCCCGATGCCACGGGCGACGGCGGCGCCGCGCTGGGCGATGTCGGCCAGATCGTTCTCGTCCGGCCATTCATGCACCAGCGTGTCGCCGATGAAGACGATCCGGCCACGGTGGAGAACGGCGGTGATGCCGACCGCGCCATCCTCGGCCCGCGCATCGAAGACATGGTTGATGAGGCCGAGAACATGCGCCGATTTCCGCGTCGCCCCGGTGACGAGGCCATCGCCATGGCCGTGCGCCAGCATCAGCGCCGAAAACACATGCCGGTCGCGCGCCGCGAGGCGGTGGACATCGTGCATGTCGAAGCCTTCGCGCTGAAGCCGGGCGTAGAGGAAATCCTTGTAGGCGGCGAGGTGCTTCGTATTGGCGGCGTTCACCACCTCAAGCTCCCTCACGGCGTCAGATAGACCCTCCGCCGCCAGTTTCTCCTTCACGTCTGCCTCGCGCCCGACAACGAGCGCCTTGCCGAGCCCGGCACGCTGATAGGCCACGGCGGCTTTCAGAACGCGCGGATCGTCGCCTTCGGCGAAGATCATCCGGGCCTGCGCGGCGCGGGCGCGGGCATGGATGCCCTGCAGGATCGAGGCGGTCGGGTCCATCCGCGACTTGAGGCTGAGCTCATAGCCTGCCATGTCGATGATCGGGCGGCGGGCGACGCCGGTATCCATCCCGGCCTTGGCGACGGCGGGCGGGATCACGTAGATCAGGCGCGGATCGAAGGGCGTCGGGATGATGTAGTCGCGCCCGAAGGTGAGCTTGCGGCCGTAGGCCATCGCCACTTCATCCGGCACATCCTCGCGGGCAAGCTTGGCCAGAGCATTGGCGCAGGCGATCTTCATCTCATCGTTGATGGCGCGGGCATGGATGTCCAAGGCACCCCGGAAGAGGTAGGGAAAGCCGAGGACGTTGTTGACCTGGTTGGGGTAGTCCGACCGCCCGGTGGCGACGATCGCATCCTCGCGCACGGCATGGGCCTCTTCCGGCGTGATCTCGGGGTCCGGGTTCGCCATGGCGAAGATGACCGGGTTCGGCGCCATGCCGGCGACCATCTCGGGCGTCACCGCGCCCTTGGCGGAGACGCCGAGGAAGACATCGGCGCCCCGCATCGCTTCTTCCAGCGTCCGGGCATCGGTCTTCGCGGCATGGGCCGATTTCCACTGGTTCATGCCCTCGGTCCGGCCCTGCCAGATCACGCCCTTGGTGTCGCACATGATGCAGTTGTCATGCTTGGCGCCCATCGACTTCAGAAGCTCAAGGCAGGCGATCCCCGCCGCCCCGGCCCCGTTGAGGACGATCCTGACCTCGCCGATCTTCTTGCCCGTCAGCTCCAGCGCGTTGATGAGGCCGGCAGCACAGATCACCGCCGTGCCGTGCTGGTCGTCATGGAACACAGGGATGTCCATGAGTTCCTTCAGGCGCTGCTCGATGATGAAACATTCCGGCGCCTTGATGTCCTCAAGGTTGATGCCGCCGAAGGTCGGCCCCATCAGGCGGACGGCCTGGATGATCTCCTCCGGGTCTTCGGTATCAAGCTCGATGTCGATGGCGTTCACATCGGCGAAGCGCTTGAAGAGGACGGCCTTGCCCTCCATCACCGGCTTCGAGGCCAGCGCACCAAGGTTGCCCAGCCCGAGGATCGCGGTGCCGTTCGAGATGACGGCGACCATGTTGCCCTTGGTCGTATAGTCATAAGCCGTCTCGGGGTTGGCGGCGATCGCCTCCACCGGCACCGCGACACCGGGGGAATAGGCGAGGCTCAGGTCGCGCTGCGTCGCCATCGGCTTCGAGGCGACGATGGCGTATTTCCCCGGCGTCGGATTGAGATGATAGGCCAGCGCCTCTTCCGGCGTGACGCGGTTCTTCGGTGCCATCTCTGGAGCTCTCCCTTGCTTCCCGCCGTCATAGCGCCCGCCATCGAAGCCGACAACGCCGCTGAGGGCCGTTAGCGCCACCATTATTTCGGCTTTCCCGGCCTTGGGCGCTTCTGTAGGTTTCGCCGGAAACCGGGGGACCCTGTGGATACGAGCGACGGCACAGTCACGCCGATGATGGCGCAATATCTTGAAATCAAGGGGCGCTACCCGGAGGCGCTGCTTTTCTACCGGATGGGCGATTTCTACGAGATGTTCTTCGCCGATGCCGAGGCGGCGGCGGCGGCGCTCGACATCGCGCTGACGAAACGTGGCCAGCATCTCGGCCAGGACATCCCGATGTGCGGCGTGCCGGTCCATGCCGCCGAGGGCTATCTTCTCACGCTGATCCGCAAGGGCTTCCGCGTCGCCATCGCCGAGCAGATGGAGGACCCGGCCGAGGCGAAGAAGCGTGGTGCCAAGTCGGTGGTGGCGCGCGATGTGGTGCGGCTGGTGACTCCGGGGACGCTGACCGAGGAAACCTTGCTTGAGGCGCGGCGGCACAATTTCCTTGCCGCCTGGGCCGAGGTCCGGGATGAGGGCGCGCTGGCCTGGGCCGATATCTCGACCGGCGAATTCCGCGTCATGGCCTGCCCGCTGATCCGCCTCGGGCCGGAGCTGGCGCGGCTGGCCCCAAGCGAGATTCTGGTGGCGGAGACTAGGGTTTCCGATGTGGAGGCCATCGCGGCCGACCAGCGCGTTGCGCTGACGCCGCTGGCGCGGGCAAGCTTCGACAGCGCCGGGGCGGAGAAGCGGCTGGTGGCGCAATTCGGCGTGGCGACCGCCGATGCCTTCGGCAACTTCGAGCGCGCCGATGTCGCGGCATTGGGCGCGGTCCTCGCCTATCTCGACCTCACGCAGCGCGGAAAGCTGCCGCTGCTGCGCCCGCCGGTGAAAGAGGCGACGGGCACCGCGCTTCAGATAGATGCGGCGACACGGCGCAACCTTGAGATCACTCGGGCGCTCTCGGGTGAGCGCGAAGGCTCGCTCATCGCTGCCGTGGACAGGACGGTGACAGCGGCGGGCGCGCGGCTTCTCGATCGGCGGCTTTCGGCGCCGTCGCGCGATCTGGCCGAGATACGCGCCCGGCTCGATGCGGTCCGGGCCTTTGCCGACGACCCGCGCCTCGCCGATACACTTCGCGATGCCCTGCGCCGGGTGCCCGACATCGACCGGGCGCTGTCGCGCCTCGCCCTTGACCGGGGCGGGCCGCGCGATCTGGCTGCGATCCGCGCCGGGCTGGAGCAGGCAGGCGCCATCGCGGTCGGATTGCAGGGTGGCCTGCCGGAGAAGATCACCGCCGCCGCCCGCGCGATGACCGGATTTGACGACCTCGCCGCCCTTTTCGCCCGCGCGCTCGCCGATGACCTGCCGCTTCTGACCCGCGACGGCGGTTTCATCGCCAAGGGCTTCGATGCCGATCTCGACGATGCCCGCCGGCTTCGCGACGAGGGGCGGAGCGTCATTGCGGCGATGCAGGCCGATTACATCCGCGACACCGGGGTGCAGAGCCTGAAGATCAAGCACAACAACGTGCTTGGCTATTTCATCGAAACGACCGCGACCCATGCCGAACGGATGCTGTCGCCGCCGCTTTCGGAAACCTTCATCCACCGCCAGACCACGGCCAATCAGGTGCGCTTCACCACGGTGCCGCTCTCCGAGATGGAGACGAAGATCCTCAATGCCGGCAACCGGGCCATCGAGATCGAAAAGCGGCTCTATGACGGCCTGAAAGTTATGGTTCTCGACGCTGCCGCGCTGATCTCCGGGGCCGCAAGGGCGCTGGCCGAGATCGACCTTTTTGCCGCTTTCGCCGATCTCGCGCGGTCGGACGACTGGTCCGAGCCGAAGGTGGACGCAAGCCGCGCCTTCAGCGTCGAAGGCGGCCGCCACCCGGTGGTGGAGCGCGCCCTGAAGCGCGCGGGCGAAAGCTTCGTCGAGAACGATTGCGCCCTGACCTCTGGCGATACCCCGGCGATCTGGCTTCTGACCGGTCCGAACATGGCCGGCAAATCGACCTTCCTCCGGCAGAACGCGGTGATCGCCCTTCTGGCGCAGGCCGGGAGCTTCGTTCCCGCCCGCGCCGCCCATATCGGCCTTGTCAGCCAGCTCTTCAGCCGCGTCGGCGCCGCCGATGACCTCGCGCGGGGACGGTCGACTTTCATGGTCGAGATGGTGGAAACCGCGGCCATCCTCAATCAGGCCGACGACCGCGCGCTGGTGATCCTCGATGAGATCGGTCGCGGCACCGCGACCTATGACGGGCTTTCCATCGCCTGGGCGACGCTCGAACACCTCCATGACGTGAACCGCTGCCGCGCGCTTTTCGCCACCCATTACCATGAGATGACGGCGCTGGCGGGGAAGCTTTCCGGGGTCGAGAACGCGACCGTCACGGTGAAGGAATGGGAGGGCGACGTCATATTCCTCCATGAGGTCCGGCAGGGTGCCGCTGACCGCAGCTACGGCGTTCAGGTCGCCCGCCTCGCCGGACTGCCCGCCGCCGTCGTCGAGCGGGCGAAAGTGGTGCTGGAGGCGCTTGAGAAGGGCGAGCGTGAGGGCGGCACACGGAAACACGCGCTGATCGACGACCTGCCCTTGTTCAGCGCCATGCCCGCCGCCCCGCCCGCGCCGCGCCCGGCGAAAGGACCCTCGCCGCTGGAAGAGCAGCTCCGCGGCCTTCATCCCGACGAAATGACACCCTTGCAGGCCTTGGCGGCGCTCTACGATCTCAAGCGTGCGTTGAAAGAATAAGGCGGGGTGAACCCCGCCTTTGCATTCATTGTGGTGCAAGTACTCCACGGGGGTGCGGGGGTGTGAAACCCCCGCTTCCGCCGCCGAAGTCAGGACTTCGGCATCGAACTGACGCCGACCTGCGCGGGGCGCAAAAGCCGGTCGTGAAGAAGAAAGCCCTCGGTCATCACCTGGATGATGTCGCCGGCCTTGGTCCCCGGCACCGGCGCCTCGAACATCGCCTGATGCATCTGCGGATCGAACTTCTCGCCGATCGCGGGCACCACCTGCTGGACGCCGTGCTTGCCGAGGACCGAGACAAGCTCCTTCATCGTCAGCTCGACGCCGTCGAAAAGCGCCTTGGCGCCTTCCTTCTGCTCATCCGTCGCATGGTCGAGCGCGCGCTTCAGGTTGTCATAGACCGGCAGAAGGTCGCGGGCGAGCTTGGAGCCGCCATATTGTTCCGCCTCGCGCCGGTCACGCTCGCCGCGCTTGCGGATATTCTCGGCATCCGCCAGCGCCCGCATGAAACGGTCGCGCATGTCGTCGCGTTCGGCGCGGAGTGCTTCGATCTCGGCCTGAGCATCATCGGCCTCAAGCATCTCGTCGCCCATCAGCGCCTGGTCTTCGGCAAGTTCGTCTTTCTTCATCTCACTCATGGTCTATCCCTTGCGCTCTCCGGACAGAAGGCGCCCGACAAGCTGCGCCGTGTAGTCGACGATCGGCACGATGCGCCCGTAGTTCAGCCGCGTCGGACCGATGACGCCGACGGCGCCGATGATCTTACGGTCAGCGTTCATATAGGGAGAGACCACCAGAGAGGAACCCGAAAGTGAAAAAAGTTTGTTCTCCGAGCCGATGAAAATGCGCACGCCCTCGCCCGCCTCGGTCAGTTCGAGGAATTCGGCGATGTCGCGCTTGCGTTCAAGATCGTCGAAGAGCACGCGGATCCGGTCGAGATCGACCTGATCGCCCTGATCGAGAAGGTTGGCGCGGCCCCGCACGATCAGCCGTTCGGTCGAGGCATCGGAGCCGTCCCAGACTGCCAGCCCGCGCTCCACAAGGTCGCGGGCGGCCACGTCAAGCTCCTGCCGGCGCCGGGTGATTTCCGCGACGAGATGGCCGCGCAGTTCCGACACCGTCCGGCCTTCGGCCATGGCATTGAGGAAATTCCCGGCCTCGCGCATGGCGGAAGGCGTATGGCCGAGGGGCGGCGAGAAGACGCGGTTCTCCACCTGGCCATCAGCGAAGACGAGGACAACGAGCGCCCGGTCGGGGGCGAGGCTGACGAATTCGATATGCCGGATCGGCGCTTCGCGCTTTGGTGTCAGGACAAGGCTCGCGCCATGGGTGATGCCCGACAGCGCATGGCCGACCCGGTCGAGAAGCGAGGCGACGCCCGCTTCGCCTGCCGTGGTCGCGTCAATCGCCTCGCGGTCCTCGGCGGTCAGGGTGCCGACCTCCATCAGCCCATCGACGAACATGCGAAGGCCAAGCTGCGTTGGAACCCGGCCAGCAGAGGTATGCGGGCTGTCGAGAAGGCCGAGGAATTCGAGATCCTGCATCACGTTGCGCACGGTCGCGGCAGAGACCCTTTCGCTCAGGGACCGCGTCAGGGTGCGCGAGCCGACCGGCTCGCCCGACGAGAGATAGCTTTCGACGACGCGGCGAAAGACCTCGCGCGAGCGGTCGTTCATCTCGGTCAGGATTCTCGATCTTTGCTCGGTCATTGCCTGCCATATATGGGCCTTTGCCAGTTAAAGAGCGAGAGGCGGCGCGGTCAATCGGGGTTGCGTCTGCCGTGGCCGCGCCTGTAATTGGCCCGACAGCAACAAAAGGATGAGCCGATGCGACCTTCTGGCAGGAAACTGGAAGCGATGCGCCCGATTTCCATCGAAACGGGCGTCACCAAACATGCCGAGGGCTCCTGCCTCATCCGGTGCGGCGATACCCATGTGCTTTGTACCGCGACGATCGAGGACAAGGCGCCGCCCTTCCTGAAAGGCTCCGGCCTTGGCTGGGTCACGGCGGAGTACGGGATGCTGCCGCGCGCCACCAACACACGCAACCGGCGCGAGGCGGCGGCGGGCAAGCAATCGGGGCGGACGCAGGAAATTCAACGGCTTATCGGTCGTGCTCTGCGCGCGGGCGTGGACCGCGTGGCCTTGGGCGAACGGCAGATCGTCGTCGACTGCGACGTGATCCAGGCCGATGGCGGCACCCGCTGCGCCTCGATCACCGGCGGCTGGGTTGCGCTTCGGCTGGCGGTCAACAAGCTTATCAAGGCCGGCGCCGTCACCTCGGACCCGATCGTCGATCATGTCGCGGCGGTTTCCTGCGGCATCTATGCCGGGCAGGCGGTCGTGGACCTCGACTATGCCGAGGACAGCGAGGCCGGGACGGACGGGAATTTCATCCTGACCGGGCGCGGGCGGCTCGTCGAAGTGCAGATGTCGGCGGAGGGCGCCACTTTTTCACGTGACGAGATGACCCGGCTTCTTGATCTCGCCGAGGCGGGAATCGCCGAACTGGTCACGGCGCAGAAGGCGGCGCTGGCGTGAGGCGGTTTGCGGGCAGGCAGCTTCTGGTGGCGACCCATAACATGGGGAAGCTTGAGGAAATTGCCGCCCTTCTGCAGCCCTATGGCATCGCCTGCGTCAGCGCTGGCGAGATGGGCCTGCCCGAACCGGAAGAGACCGAGGCCACCTTCGTCGGCAATGCCCGGATCAAGGCCCATGCGGCGGCGAAGGCCACCGGCCTTCCCGCCTTGGCCGACGACAGCGGGATCGAGGTCGATGCCTTGGGCGGTGCGCCGGGGGTCTATACTGCCAATTGGGCGGAAACCCCGGCGGGCCGCGACTTCGTGCAGGCGATGACCCGGACATGGGAAGCGCTGGAGAAGGCCGAAGCGCCCTACCCGCGCCGCGCCCGGTTCCGGGCGACGATGGTGCTGGCCTGGCCCGATGGCCATGACGAGGTTTTCGAGGGCAAGGTCGAAGGTCAGGTCGTCTGGCCGATGCGGGGGGGGCAGGGTCATGGCTATGACCCGATGTTCCAGCCCGATGGCCATGACGTGACCTTCGCCGAGATGGCGCCTGAGGAGAAGAACCGCATCAGCCACCGCGCCGACGCTTTCGGCAAGCTCGTGGCGGCATTCGAGGATCAGACGGCATGAAGCGCATTTCGACCGGATCGCCCTTCGAGAAGACCATGGGCTACAGCCGCGCGGTGGTGAAGGGCGGCTGGTGCTTCGTCTCCGGCGTCACCGGCTATGACTATGCGACGATGGCGATCCCGGAGGACCCGGTGGCGCAGGCGCGGAACTGTTTTGCCACCATCGGAAAGGTGCTGGTCGAGGCGGGCTTTGCCATGGGGGACATCGTGCGGGTCCAGTACACGGTGACCGACCGTGACATCGCCAATGCCATCGTTCCGGTGCTGGGCGAGACCTTGGATGAGATACGGCCCGCCGCGACCATGGTAATCGCCGGGCTTTTCACGCCCGAGATGAAGGTCGAGATCGAAGTCACGGCGTTCAAGGGCTGAGGCGGTGGAAGACTGGCGCCACGGGGGGTTCGGGCTTTACCTGCACTGGCCCTTCTGCGCCTCCAAATGCCCCTATTGCGATTTCAACAGCCATGTCGCGGCCAGCATCGACCAGTCGGTCTGGCGCGAGGCCTATATTTCGGAGCTGCGGCGGGCTGCGGCGGAAACCGGGGGCCGCGTTCTGAACACGGTGTTCTTCGGCGGCGGTACGCCTTCGCTGATGGACGCCGATCTGGTCGATGCGATCCTGACCGAGGTTCGCGCCCTCTGGCCCCTTGCCAATGACCTTGAAATCTCGCTGGAAGCCAACCCGAACAGTGTCGATTCCAGCCGATTCCGCGGATATGCCGAGGCTGGCGTCAACCGTTTGTCCATGGGCGTACAGGCGCTGAACGACGAGGATCTGCGTCGGCTCGGGCGGCTTCACAGCCTTGCCGAGGCGCGGCGGGCCTTCGACATCGCGCGCGACCATTTCGGGCGGGTCAGCTTCGACCTGATCTATGCGCGCCAGGATCAGACGCTGGAGGACTGGCGCCGCGAACTGGCCGAGGCGGCGGCGATGGCGGTCGATCACCTGTCGCTTTACCAGCTGACCATCGAGGACGGCACCGCCTTTGGCGCGCGCCATGCGGCGGGCGGGCTGAAGGGCCTGCCGGATGATGACGTCTCTGCCGACATGTATCAGGTGACGCAGGAGGTTCTGGGCGGCCTGGGGATGCCCGGCTACGAGGTTTCCAACCATGCGCGGGTGGGCGCGGAAAGCCGGCACAACCTGATCTACTGGCGCTATGGCGACTACCTCGGGATCGGCCCCGGCGCGCATGGTCGGCTGACGCTGGGCGGGCGGCGCTATGCGACGGAAGCCCCGCGCGCGCCGCAAATGTGGCTCGATTCCGTGGGAAAACGGGGGTCTGGTGAAATGCCGCGCACCGAACTTTCCGCTTCCGAATGCGCCGATGAATATATCATGATGTCGATGCGGCTGAGTGAGGGTGCGGAAGTGGCGCGGTATGAGGCGCTGGCAGGACGGACATTGCGGCAGGATGCCGTGGCGCGGCTTGCCGACCTTGGGCTTCTGGCGCTGGCCGACGGCCGGATCGCGACCACGGCACCGGGCCGCATCGTCCTGAACGCCATCCTGCGCGACATCGTGCCGTGATCCGCATCATCCTGGTCATCGTCGGGCTTGTCTCGCTGGCGATCGGCGTGATCGGGATCTTCCTGCCGATCATGCCGACGGTGCCATTCCTGCTTCTCGCCGCCATCTGCTTCGCCAATGCCTCGGAGCGCTTGCACAACTGGCTTCTGTCGCACCCGATCTTCGGACCGCCGATCCAGGACTGGAATGAACGCGGGGCGATCGGCCGAAATGCCAAGTGGCTCGCCTCCGCCTCATTCGTCGGCAGCTTCGTCATCGCGATGCTGCTCGGCTTCGGGCCGCTGGTCCTGGGCGTTCAGGCGGTTTGCCTGATCGGCGTGGCAGTCTTCATCTGGTCGCGGCCAGACGCTTAACGCGCGCCGGCCAGCAACTGGCAAAGCTCATCAAGCTGGTCGAGGTTGCGGTAGCTGATGGTCAGCTTGCCGCCGTCATGGCCGCGGTGGTCGATCACCACCCCCATGCCGAGATTGGCGGAAAGGTCCTGCTCCAGCACCCGCGTGTCGGCATCCTTGTCGCTGTGACCAGCGCCGGAGGTCTTGCGCGATCCGCCTCCGGCGGTCCTGGCAAGTTGCTCCGTCTCACGCACCGAAAGCCCGCGCGCGATCACCTGCCGCGCCAGCGCCACCGGGTTTTCGGCGGTCACCAGGGCGCGGGCGTGGCCGGCGCTGAGCTTGCCTTCTCGCAGCCAGGCCTGCACTTCGGCCGGAAGGTTGAGAAGGCGGAGGAGGTTCGCGATGTGGCTGCGGGATTTCGACAGGGCCTCGGCCAGCCTCTCCTGGGTATGTCCGAAGCGGTCCATGAGCTGACGATAGCCCATCGCCTCCTCGACAGGGTTGAGATCGGCGCGCTGGATGTTTTCGATGATCGCGATCTCAAGAACCTCGCCATCGTCGAATTCGCGGAGGAGAACCGGCACCTCATGCAGTTGCGCGATCTGCGCGGCGCGCCAGCGGCGCTCACCGGCGACAATCTCATAACCATCTGGATTTCTTGGGTTATTCCTGACGATCAGGGGCTGGATGATGCCCTTTTCGCGGATTGAGGCGGCAAGTTCGGCCAGCGCCTCTTCGGGAAAATCGCGGCGCGGCTGGTTCGGGTTCGGCTCCACCCGCTCGATCGGGACGCGCAGGTCGGGGCGGCGCGGACCGTCCTCCGCCGCCGTGGCGGGCTGGACGACATCCGCCATCAGGGCGGAAAGACCGCGACCAAGGCCGCGACGTTCGATGCGTTTGTCGGACATGTTACCCTCTTACCTTGCGGCCCGGTCGTGGCGGCCGAGCAATTCCTGCGCCAGCGCGCGATAGGCCATGCTGCCGCGCGACAGGGTGTCGTATGCCAGCACCGGCACGGAGAAGGACGGCGCCTCGCTCAGCCGGACATTGCGTGGAATCCGGGTGCGGAACACCAGTTCGCCGAGATTTTCGCGGGCGTCATCCTCGACCTGTTGGGACAAGTTGTTGCGTGTGTCATACATGGTCAACACAACACCTTCGATGCGCAAGTCCTTGTTTGCGGCGTGGCGCACGTCCCTGATCGTCAGCATCAACTGCGACAGGCCTTCGAGCGCGTAGAATTCTGCCTGCAGTGGCACCAGCACGGAATGCGCCGCCACCATCGCGTTCACCGTCAGAAGGCTGAGCGAAGGCGGGCAGTCGATCAGCACATAATCGAAGCCGAAAGCGTCGATTTCTTGCTGGCGGAGCGCGTCATGGAGGAGAAAGCTGCGCTTCTCGCTGGAGAAAAGCGCGAGGTCCGCCGAGGAAAGGTCGGTCGTGGCTGGGCAGATCCAGACGCCATCGGTGTTGGTCTTCTGGATCACGTCGGCGATGCCGGCATCCTCGACCAGCAGGTCATAGGTCGTCTTCTGCCGAGCCGAAGGGTCAATGCCGAGGCCGGTCGAGGCGTTGCCCTGCGGGTCGATATCCACAAGCAGCACCTTGCGGCCGCTTTCGGCGAGCGCGGCAGCCAGATTGATCGCCGTCGTGGTCTTGCCGACGCCGCCCTTCTGGTTGGCGATCGCGACGATTTTCGGGCCTTTGGGCCGGCTGAGGTCAGACACGCGTGATTCCTCCGACGGAAAGGATGACCGCCTGCGGGTCGGTCTGGCTCGGAACCTTCTGAAGGTCAAACCGGAAGGATTCAAGCGCGTCGGAAACCTCGGCCTCATGCCGCGCGCCCTTGAGGAAGATGCCCCTGCCCTGCGGGTTGAGGTGGCGGGAGGCGAGGGAGAGGAGCGTTGTCAGCGGCGCGAAGGCGCGGGCGGTCATCACATCGGCGTTGGCGGGGGGAAGCTCTTCGGCCCGAACGGCGTTGATTGTGACCGCCACGCCGGTGTTGCGCGCGACCTCACCCAGGAACGCTGATTTGCGCAGGTCGCTATCGACCAGGGTTATAGAAAGGTCGGGGCGCAGCTCCGCCGCGATGATCGCGACGACCATTCCGGGGAAACCGCCACCCGAACCGACATCGAGCCAGATCCGGGCCTCGGGCGGGGCGAGCGATAAAACCTGAGCGGAATCAATGAAGTGACGGCTCCAGGCCTCGCCAAGCGTGCCTTTCGCGACGAGGTTGATCGCCGGGTTCCATTTGGCAAGGAGTGCTTCGTAGACCTCCAGCCGCTCAAATGTTTCACGTGAAACATCGAGGCCGGCGAGACCGCGGTTATCCGTCGTCATCCCGCAGCACGCGTACGCTCGCGCCGCTTCAGCGCCGCGAGGATCAGCGTCAGCGCGGCCGGGGTCATTCCGTCGATCCGGCCCGCTTGCGCCAGAGTCGCCGGTCGGCCCCGTTGCAGCTTGTCAGTCAGCTCGCGTGACAGGCTGCTGAGCGCGCCATAGTCGAAATCTTGTGGGATTTCATGCGCTTCGTCGCGGCGGAGCGTTTCAACCTCCGCCCGCTGCCGGTCGACAAAGGTCGCGTAGAGCGCGTCGCGCCCGACCTGTTCCTTGATCTCCGGCGCGATGCCGGCGAGCGCGGGGTCGAGGCGTTCCAGATCGGCGAACGTCACCTCGGGATAGGCCAGCAAAGCGAAACCGCTGCGGCGCTGCCCATCTTGCCCAACCTTGACGCCCTGCGCCGCGGCCTCATTCGGCGAATAGCTGCGGCTTTCCAGAGCATCCCGCGCCGCGGCGAGCGCTTCCGCCTTCGCTTCGAAGGCTTCGCGACGGTCGTCGCCGACGCAACCGATGGCAATGCCGAGAGGCGTCAGCCGCTGGTCGGCATTGTCGGCGCGGAGAGACAGGCGGAACTCCGCGCGCGAAGTGAACATGCGGTAAGGCTCGCTGACGCCGCGAGTCACCAGATCGTCGATCATGACGCCGATATAGCTTTCCGACCGGCTGAAGATCACCGGATCGCCCCCAAGCACGTCGCGCGCGGCATTCAGTCCGGCGACCAGCCCCTGCGCCGCGGCCTCTTCATAGCCCGTCGTTCCGTTGATCTGGCCGGCGAGATAGAGCCCCGCGACATCCTTCAGCCTGAGCGTCGGCGTCAGCGCACGCGGATCGACATAGTCGTATTCGATGGCGTAGGCGGGCTGCAGGATCGTCACCACCTCCAGCCCGGCGATAGAGCGGACGTAAGCCTCCTGCACATCGACGGGAAGCGAACTGGAAATGCCGTTCGGATAGACCGTCGGGTCATCAAGTCCTTCAGGCTCAAGGAAAACCTGGTGCGAGTCCTTGTCGGCGAAGCGCACGACCTTGTCCTCGATCGACGGGCAATAGCGCGGGCCAACGCCGGAGATATGCCCGCCATACATCGCGGATCGTTCGAGATTCGCACGGATGATGTCGTGCGTCCGGGCGTTGGTATGGGTGATGCCGCAGGCGATCTGCCTGGCGAAAGGCTTTCGGTTCAGGAAAGAGAACATCGTCGGTTCATCGTCGCCCGGCTGCGATTCGAGCACATCCCAGTTGATCGTGCGCCCATCGAGCCGCGGCGGCGTGCCGGTCTTCAGGCGGCCGAGCGGCAACCCGAAACCGTCCAGTCGCTCAGCAAGCCGCACCGACGGCCGGTCGCCCATACGGCCCCCCGGCTTCTGCACATCGCCGATATGAATGACGCCGCGCAAGAAGGTGCCGGAGGTCAGGATCACTGCCCCCGCCGTCAGCCGCGACCCGTCGTCCAGCGCCACCCCGGCGACGCGATTGCCCTCGGTGACAAGATCGACAACCTCACCCTCGACCACCTTAAGCCCTTGGAACGCCTCGGTTTCCGCTAGCATCGCCTCGCGGTAAAGCCGCCGGTCGGCCTGGGCGCGCGGACCCTGCACCGCCGGCCCCTTGCGGCGGTTCAGCAGCCGGAACTGGATGCCCGCGCGATCCGCGACCCGGCCCATCACGCCGTCCAGCGCATCGATCTCGCGCACCAGATGGCCCTTGCCGAGTCCGCCGATGGCCGGATTGCAGGACATCACGCCAATCGCATCGCGCCGAAGCGTCACCAATGCCGTACGCGCACCCATCCGGGCCGCGGCATGGGCTGCCTCGGTGCCGGCATGGCCGCCGCCGATGACGATGACGTCAAAATGTTTCACGTGAAACACTCCTTACTTGCCGATGCAGAAGCTGGCGAAGATCTCGTCCAGCAGGTCTTCTACATCGACACGCCCTATCAGAGAATCAAGCGCCATGACAGCCGAGCGCAGACCATCGGCGGCGAATTCCACCCGGTCGGGGCCGCGAGCTATCTCGGCAAGGCCTGTACGAAGCGCTTCGGCGGCCCTCACGGCTGCCAGGCGATGGCGTTCGCGCACAACGATTCCCGCCCCCGATACCCGGTCGGCAAGCGCAAGCCGGATACGCTCGACAAGGTCGCCCAGGCCCTCACCTGTCGCCCCGGAAACGTAAAGCCGGCCAGCCTCGCGCCCAGTCACCAGGTCTGCCTTGCCGATCGCCTCGATATCCCCGGCTTGAGGCAGCAACATGAGGTCACTTCCCGCCCCGGTCAGGAACAGGCGCAGGTCCGCCGCTTTCGCCCTTGCCAGCGCCCGGTCGATGCCGATCCGCTCCACCGGGTCGTCTGCATCCCGCAAGCCTGCCGTGTCGAGAAGCGTCACCGCCAGCCCGCCAATCTCCATCCGGACCTCGATCACGTCGCGCGTCGTGCCGGCGTGTTCTGAGGTAATCGCCGCCTCGCGGCCCGCCAAGGCATTGAGAAGTGTGGATTTTCCGGCATTCGGCGCGCCGAGGATCGCGACCTCGAACCCGCCGCGGATACGTTCCGCCGCGCCGTGGCCGGCAATCTCGCGCTCCAGCTCCGACAACACGCCGCCAACCAGATCAAGCACTTCCGGCGTCACATCGACCGGAACATCCTCATCGGCGAAATCGATCGTCGCCGATAGAAGCGCCGCCGCCCGCACCAAATCGCGGCGCCAGCGCCCTGCCCTTTCGCCGACCGCCCCCGACAGAATGCCCAGAGCCTGCCGACACTGCGCCTCGGTCTCCGAGTCCAGCAGATCCGCCAGCCCCTCGACCTGCGCGAGGTCCATGCGCCCGTTGGCAAGCGCCCGCCGCGTGAACTCCCCCGCCTCAGCCGCGCGGAAGTCGTCGATCCCGGACAGGGCGCGCAAGACCGCCGAAACCGTCGTCATCGCTCCATGCAGCTGAAACTCGACCGTCGGCTCGCCGGTGAAGCTCGCCCCTTCCGGAAAGGCCAGCACCAGCGCGGAATCGAGAGCGCCGCCAGCCGCATCCCGCAGCACCATCACCGTCGCACGCCGCGCCTCAGGCACCCGTCCCGCCAGCCGCTGCACAGCGTCAAAAGCCAGCGGCCCCGAGACACGGATCACCGCAACGCCCGCGCGCCCGCGCGCCGAGGCCAGGGCATAGATCGTGTCCATCCTTGTAACCTATTGTTTTATAACAACAAGTCAGGCGTTCATGGAATCGAAGAATTCCGAGTTCGTCTTCGTCTGCTTGAGCTTGGAGATCAGGAACTCGATTGCATCGGTGGTGCCCATCGGGTTCAGGATACGCCGCAGCACATAGGTCTTCTGCAGGTCGTTCTTGTCGACCAGCAGATCCTCTTTCCGTGTGCCGGACTTCAGGATGTCCATCGCCGGGAACACGCGCTTGTCGGCGACCTTGCGGTCGAGCACGATTTCGGAGTTGCCGGTGCCCTTGAACTCTTCGAAGATCACCTCGTCCATCCGGCTTCCAGTGTCGATCAGCGCGGTGGCGATGATGGTGAGCGATCCGCCCTCCTCGATGTTCCGCGCCGCACCGAAGAAGCGCTTCGGCCGCTGCAGGGCGTTGGCGTCGACACCGCCGGTCAGCACCTTGCCCGAGGACGGCACAACGGTGTTGAAGGCGCGGCCAAGGCGGGTGATCGAATCCAAGAGGATCACCACGTCGCGCTTGTGCTCGACGAGGCGTTTCGCCTTCTCGATCACCATTTCCGAAACCGCGACGTGCCGCGTCGCCGGTTCGTCGAAGGTCGAGGAGATCACCTCGCCCCGGACCGAGCGCTGCATGTCGGTAACCTCTTCGGGGCGTTCATCGATCAGAAGGACGATCAGATAGCATTCCGGGTGGTTGGTCGCGATGGAATGGGCGATGTTCTGCAAAAGAACCGTCTTGCCGGTGCGCGGCGGCGCCACGATCAGCCCGCGCTGGCCCTTCCCGATGGGTGCGACAAGGTCGATGATCCGGGCCGAACGGTCGCGGATCGTCGGATCCTCGATCTCCATCTTCAGCCGCTCATCCGGGTAAAGCGGGGTGAGGTTGTCGAAGGCGACCTTGTGGCGCGCCTTCTCCGGGTCCTCGAAGTTGATGAGCGTGACCTTGGTCAGCGCGAAGTAGCGCTCGTTTTCGCCCGGCGCGCGGATCACGCCCTCGATGGTGTCGCCGGTCCGGAGCGAATGCTGCCTCAGCATGTCGGGGCTGACATAGATGTCATCCGGGCCGGGCAGATAGTTCGCCGAGGGCGAGCGCAGGAAGCCGAACCCGTCCTGGAGAACCTCCAGCACGCCGTCGCCACCGATCTCATAGCCCTCCTCCGCATATTCACGGAGGATCGAGAACATCATCTCGCCCTTGCGCATCGTCGATGCGTTCTCGATCTCAAGCTCTTCGGCCATCGACAGAAGGTCGGCGGGGCTCTTGGCCTTGAGATCGGCAAGGTTCAGGCGGTCTTTGGTCATGGGTCGGTCTTTCGGCAGACAGCCACCGGGCTGCGTGCTGGATATACGAGGGGGATGATGCCCATCCGGACGGCGGGCGCGACTTCCTACACCCTCCGGAGCGGAAAAGTCAATCCGATCAGAATTTCAGGATCACGGAGAAGACAATCACGACCAGAAGCACGGTCGGCACTTCGTTCATGATCCGGTAGGTGCGGCCGCTGACCTCGTTGCTGCCGGCGACGAAATCCTTCCGCCGGTATCCGAGCCAGTGATGAAACCAGGTCATGCCGATCACCGCCGCCGCCTTGGTCCAGGGCCAGAGCATCGACCAGTCGACGATCCCCGGCGTGAAGACAAGGCAAAGGCCAAAGACCCAGGCCGCCGTCATCGCCGGATTCATGATCGCCCTCAGAAGCCGCCGCTCCATCAGCTGAAAAAGCCTGTCGGTCTCGCTTCCCGGCTCCACCTTTTCGACGTGATAGACGAAAAGCCGCGGCAGGTAGAAGACCCCCGCCATCCAGGCCACGATGGATATGATGTGCAGAGCCTTGGTCCAGGGATAGGCGGAAGCCAGAAAATCCGTGATCATCGCTTTGCCATCCCTTTCGGTTTCATCTGCCTTCTAATGAATCAAGAAATAGAAAGAAAAGGGATGTGGTTGATTTAGAGGCTGTGGATGGCGTGGATATCGCCGGTTCCGGGCAAGAAACCCACAGCGGAACGACTCTGTGGAAAAGGTCTGGATAACCGGGCGTGACGTCCCTCCGCCTTGAGATTCGTATATATTTCAATATATTGCGAAGATGTAGCTGGGACGGATACCGTGCCACGAACCCCCCGCCCTGTGGAGATACCGATCTTCCACATGCCGGCTGAAGCGCGTTCCACATGGGGGCGACCGGTGCCGGGTTGATTGACAACACCCCCGGTTTTCCCCAACCAGTCCCAGACCCGGAGTTACACACCCCCGCGCCCTCAGAGCACAGGCGTCCTTTTCCACAGCGTGGCCCACATGACCCCTCCAGAGACCCGCCGCATTGTCCTCGCCTCCGGCTCCGAAATCCGGGCGACGCTTCTCAGGAACGCCGGTCTCGCCTGCGAAACCGTCCTGCCCCGCGTCGATGAAGAGGCGATCCGCGCCGCGCTTGAAGCCGAAGGTGCAGGCCCGCGCGATGTGGCCGATACGCTCGCCGAGATGAAGGCGCGCAAGGTCTCCGAGAAGAACCCCGGTGCGCTGGTCATCGGCTGCGATCAGGTGCTTGACCTCGATGGCCGGGTTCTGAGCAAACCGGACAACGAAGCGGCAGCGCGGGCGCAGCTTCTGGGCTTGCGCGGCAAGACCCACCGCCTCCTCTCGGCGGCGGTTGTCGTCGAGAATGGCGAACCGCTCTGGCGTCATGTCGGCATCGCGCGGCTGACCATGCGGGAGTTTTCGCCTGGCTATCTCGACGCTTACCTCGCCCGGAACTGGCCTGAAATCGGCGCCAGCGTGGGTTCCTATCAGCTTGAATCCGAGGGCGTGCGCCTTTTTTCGCGCATCGAGGGGGATTACTTCACCATTCTCGGCCTGCCCCTGATCGAACTCTTGACCTGGCTCTCCATTCGGGGCGACATCGCCGCATGACCGACCATCCCCGCATTCCCCTCGCCGGCGTCATCGGCTCGCCCGTGGCGCATTCGAAATCGCCGAAACTGCATCACCATTGGCTGAAGACCTATGGCATACGTGGCCATTACGTGCCGATGGATGTAGCCCAGGCTGACCTCAAGGCGGTGATCGCCGCGCTGCCCAAGGCCGGGTTCGTCGGCTGCAATGTCACCATCCCGCACAAGGAAACCGTGCTGGCGCTCGCCGATGTGGTGACCGACCGCGCGGCGCTGATCGGGGCGGCCAACACGCTCATCTTCCGCAAGGATGGCCGGCTTCATGCCGACAATACCGATGGTTATGGCTTCATCGCCAATCTTCGGCAGAACGCGCCGAGCTGGACTCCCGAAGCCGGTCCGGCGGCGGTGATCGGTGCCGGTGGTGCCGCGCGGGCCGTCATCGCCTCGCTGATCGAGGTCGGCGCGCCCGAGATCCGCCTTGCCAACCGGACCCGGGCGCGGGCCGAGGCGCTGCGCGCCGAGTTTGGCGCCAAGGTCGTGGTCAGCGACTGGGTTCAGGCCGGCAACATGCTTGATGGCGCGACCACGGTGGTGAACACCTCCTCCCTCGGGATGGAGGGCAAGCCGGAGTTCCGGGTGCCGCTCGACGCGCTCTCGCCAAGGGCTGTCGTCAGCGACCTCGTCTATACCCCGCTCAGGACAAAGTTCCTCGATGAGGCGGCGGCAAATGGCTGCGTCACCGTCGACGGACTCGGGATGCTCCTGCACCAGGCAGCGCCCGCCTTCGAACGCTGGTTCGGCATCCGGCCCGAGGTCGATGACGCGACGCGCGCCGCCATTCTCGGCGAATGACAAAGCCTTTCCTGATAGGGCTGACCGGCTCCATCGGCATGGGAAAATCCACGACCGCAGCGATGTTTGCCGCAGAGGGCGTCCCGGTCTGGGATGCCGACGCCGCCGTCCACCGACTTTATGCACCGGGCGGCGGCGCGGCGGGACCGGTCGCCGCGATCTGCCCGGACGCGGTTCAGGGCGGCGCAGTGGATCGTACCCGCCTGAAAGCCTGGATCGCCCGTGACCCCGGCGCCATCGCGAAACTTGAAGCCGTCGTGCATCCGCTCGTCACCGCCGACCGCGCCGCTTTCATCGCATCGGCGGCTCGCGACGGGCAGCGCGTGGTCCTCCTCGACATCCCGCTTCTTTTCGAAACCGGGGCGGAAAAGTCTGTCGATGCCGTCGTCGTGGTCTCGGCCCCCGCCGATCTTCAGCGCCAGCGCGTGCTGGAACGGCCCGGCATGACGGCGGCGCTTCTTGAAACCATCCTTGACCGGCAGATGCCGGACGCCGAAAAGCACAAACGGGCGGATTACGTCATCGACACCACGACGATGGAGGGGGCGCGGGCCGCCGTCGCCCGGGTACTGGAGGAGGTGAGGAAGCGAGATGCGTGAAATCGTCCTCGATACCGAAACCACCGGCTTTGAGCCGGGCGAAGGCGACCGCATCGTCGAGATCGGCGCGATCGAGCTTCTGAACCACGTCCCGACCGGGCGCAGCTATCACCAATACATCAACCCCGAACGCTCCATGCCGGCGGCGGCGTTTCAGGTCCACGGTCTTGGCGACGACTTCCTGCGCGACAAGCCGAAGTTCGCCCAGATCGCCGCCGCGTTCATCGAGTTCATCGGCGCCGATTCGCGCCTCGTGATCCACAATGCCGCCTTCGACATGAAGTTCCTGAACGCCGAGCTTGGCTGGGCCGGGCATCCCGTCATGCCGATGGACCGCGCCATCGACACGGTGGCGATGGCGCGGCGCAAATTCCCCGGCTCGCCGGCCTCGCTCGATGCGCTGTGCCGGCGCTTCGGCATCGACAATTCCGCCCGGGAAAAGCACGGCGCGCTTCTGGACAGCGAGCTTCTGGCCGAGGTCTATCTGGAGCTGATCGGCGGCCGCCAGCCCGACTTCGGCCTCTCTGTCAGCGCCTCGACCGAGGGACCGGCGGCGACGGACGCCTGGCGCCCGCGCCCGCGTTCCACCCCGCTTCCGCCAAGGCTTTCGCCGACGGAAGCCGAGGCCCACGCCGCTTTCGTCGCCTCGCTGGGCGAGGCTGCACTCTGGAAAAGGTTCTCCGGCTGACCGGGATCAGGGCAGGGGGATGAACTCCCGCCGGTCGCCCACCGGCAGGTCGAAAAGCCCCTGTCCCCAGTCGGCTGCGCGCCAGTCGATCTTGGCCTGTTCGATCCGGTCCTTCGACGAGGCGACGAAATTCCACCAGACATAGCGCGGCCCGTTCAGCGTCGCCCCGCCAAGCGCCATCAGCCGCGCCCCCTGCGGCCCGGCGGCAACGGTGATCTTGTCGCCGTGCCGGAACACCATCATCTGCATCGCCTCGAAGCTTTGGCCGGCGATGCTGACGCTGCCTTCGGTGATGTAAAGCCCGCGGTCCTCATGATCGTCGGGCAGTGGAAACCGCGCACCGGGCGCCAGCGTCACGTCGAGATAGAAGGTTTCCGAATAAAGCGTCGCCGGGGCTTTCTCGCCGTAGGCATTGCCGAGGATCAGCCTTGCGTTGATGCCCTCAGCCTCGATCTCCGGCAGCGCGTCCTTGCCGTGATGCTCAAAGATCGGGTCCATATCCTCACACTCTTCCGGCAGCGCGATCCAGGTCTGGATGCCGTAAAGGCTGTGCGGCCCCTTGCGCGCGGTGGAGCTGGTGCGCTCGGAATGGGAAACGCCCTTGCCGGCGACCATCCAGTTCAAGGCGCCGGGCGTGATGATGTGGTCCGAGCCGATGCTGTCGCGATGGTGGAAATCGCCCCGGTAAAGATAGGTCACGGTGCCAAGCCCGATATGTGGATGCGGCCGCACATCGACGTCTTGTCCGGTCAGGAACTCGGCCGGTCCGGCCTGATCGAAGAAAATGAAGGGCCCGACCATCTGCCGCTTCGGCGAGGGCAGCGCGCGGCGCACCTCGAAATCGCCAAGGTCGCGGGCGCGCGGGATGATAAGGGTCTCGATCGCGTCGACACCGATTTCATCCGGGCAGCCGGGGTCAAGGGCGGGGTTCCAGCTCATGGTCGACTCCTCACTAGGTCTGGAAAGCCTACGCCTTGACGCCATGAGATGAAACAGGGAGCCTGTTCGCCCGCCGCGAACGCGGGGTTTGCCATGATGGGTCTGTTGCCGCATCGCGCCTGCCCCATCTTGGAACCGGACAAGGCAAAGGAGTGCATCGTGACGACCGGCATCCATCATGTCACCGGCATCACCCGTCGGGTGCAGGCCAATGTCGATTTCTACGCGGGCTTTCTCGGCCTGAAGCTGGTCAAGCAGACTGGCGGATACGAGGATGCCGAGCAGTTGCACCTCTTTTACGGCGATGCGCTGGGCTCGCCCGGTTCCGTCGTCACCTTCCTTGTCTGGGAAAGCGGCTCTCCGGGGCGGGCAGGGCTTGTCCAGGTCTCCGAGATCGCCTTTGCGGTGCCGCCCGGCAGCATCGGCGACTGGCTGACCCGCGCGCTCGCCGCAAGGGTGCCGGTCGAGGGGCCGAAGCGCGAGATGGGCGAGACGGTGCTGCGCCTGAAGGACCCGGACGGGATCATCGTCAAGCTGGTGGGCACGGACATGCCCGCCGCAGCGCCGCTGCCCGATCCGATCGCGCCGACGCGCATCCGGTCGGTCACCATCCTGACTGAACAGCCGGAGGAAACCGCAGCCTTCGCCGCCCGCTTCGGCTACCGTGCCGGACTGCGCGAGGGCTCGACCCTGCGCATGATCTCCGACAGCGACGTGATCGACATCCGCGATGCCGGCGGCTACTTCCCCGGCATTCCCGGCACTGGCGTCTTCGACCATGTCGCCTTCCGCGCCGCGGATGCCGATGCCGTCCGCCGGATGCGGCTTGACCTTCGCGATGCAGCGGACATCACCAATGTCCACGACCGGAAGTATTTCCTGTCGCTCTATGTCCGCGAACCTGCCGGGACGCTCTTCGAATACGCGACCGACGCCCCCGGTTTTACCGTGGATGAAGCCGCGGATCAGATGGGGCAGACACTGTTTATTCCGCCCCATGACCACAACCGCGCCGAGGATCTGCGCCTGATCCTGCCGCAATTCGCCCTGCCGGGCGAGGAAAGGATGCCGATGCGTGACCTGCCTTTCACCCACCGCTTTCACACCCCCGCCGATCCCGACGGAAGCGTTATCGTGCTTCTCCACGGCACCGGCGGCAACGAATCCGACCTGATGCCGCTGGCCGCCCGGATCAATCCGAGGGCGACGCTTCTGGGCGTGCGCGGAAGGTCGACCGAGGAGGGTATCAACCGCTGGTTCCGCCGCTTCGACGCCGTGACCTACGATCAGGAAGATATCCGGGGCGAAGCGGAGGCCTTCGTGGGCTTCGTCGAAGGCGCAATCACCGGCTACGGGCTCGACCCCGCGCGGATGACCTTCCTTGGCTATTCCAACGGCGCGAACCTCTTGGGCGCGATCCTTGAACTGCACCCCGGAACGGTGCGAAGCGCGATCCTGCTCCGCGGCATCCAGGTGCTTGAGACGATACCGGCGACCAATGTGGCGGGCGCTCGCGTCCTGATGCTGAACGGCGCCCGCGATCCCTATGGCCACATGGCCCCGGCGCTGGAAAAGGCGCTGCGGGCAGGGGGCGCCGAGGTGACGGCGAAAATGCTCAGCGCCGGGCATGAGCTTGGCACCGAAGACCTTCAGGCCGCCAAGGACTGGCTGGCCTGAAGGGCAGGGGGCGAGGCTGAAAAAACCGGGCGGCTGACTGCCGCCCGGTTTTCTGATGGTCGGCGAAGCCTCAAAGCTGGCCGAAGCACCCCGAATTGAAGTCGGTGATCGCCTGCCGGATTTCGGCTTCGGTGTTCATCACGAAAGGCCCGTAGGCGGCCACCGGCTCGTCGATCGGCGCACCGGCGAGGATCAGGAGCTTCGCGTCCGTTTCGGCCTCGACCGTGAAGCCGCCACCGTCGCGCGACAGTCGGGCCTGGGCCGCGCCTTCTAGGCGGTGGCTGCCGTTCAGCGTGACCTTGCCGTCAAGCACCACGACGATGACGTTGTGACCCTCTTCCGGCGCAAAATGCACGGTCTTGCCGGCCTTGAGCCGTGTATCCCAGACCTCCATCGCCGTGAAAGTCCGCGCGGGTCCTGCCTTGCCGCCGAAGCTGCCGGCAATCACCCGGACCCGCCCCGCGCCCTCCGCGAGATCGACCGAAGGAATGTCGGCATCGGTGATTGCCTGATAGCCGGCTTCAGCCGACTTGTCGGCAGCGGGGAGGTTGACCCAAAGCTGCACCATCTCAAGCATGCCGCCCTTGCGGGTGAAATCGTCGCTGTGGAACTCCTTGTGCAGGATGCCCTTCGCCGCCGTCATCCACTGCACATCGCCTTCGCGGATCACGCCGCCCCGGCCAGTGGAATCGCCATGCTCAACCTCGCCCTGGTAGACGATTGTCACCGTCTCGAACCCCTTGTGGGGGTGGACGCCGACACCGCGCGGCCTGGTCGTGGGCTGAAACTCCTCAGGCCCGGCATAGTCGAGCATCAGGAAGGGCGTGTTCTCGTTCGCGCCGCCCATATGGGAAAAGAGCGAGCGGACGGGAAAACCGTCGCCGACCCAATGGCCCTGGGGTGCGTTGCCGCCGGAAAGAACCTTTCTCATCTCATCCTCCGTTTCGGATGGGGCCTGATCGCCCCGCTTGCCAGAAAGATGGGGCGCGCCACGCCGCACGGCAATGCCCGAAGTGTTCTGGAAAAGAGAACGCCGGATCAGAAAATCGGTACTCGCGCGGAACATTCCCAGATGCAATCCTGTTGGCCAAGACGGGCTGCGAGTCAGCCCCGCGGATGAGGTTGAAAGAGAGGGAAGAGATGTCAGACCTTACCATCGCCAAGCAAGACCGCGACGCCCGGCATGGCCGCTATGTCGCCCGGATCGAGGGCATCGACGGCGAGGGCGAGATCACCTTCACCCGGCGGGGCGAGGGGATCATCAGCGCCGATCACACCGGCGTGCCGGAAACGATGGCGGGGAAGGGCGTGGCGGGAAAGCTCCTGAACTTCATGCTCGACGACGCCCGCGCCAACCATTTCCGCATCATCCCGATCTGTCCCTATGTCCGGGGCCAGTACGAAAAGCACCCCGAATGGGCCGATCTTTTCACGACGAAGCCCGGCGAGAAGCCGAAGATTTGAACCTGACATTTGCCAGAGAAGGACACTGATATGGCCAAAAGCCAACCGGAACCCGTCCGTGACCCGAAATCCGACCACCTGCTGACGCCGGAAAACTGCGCCGTCGTGCTGATCGACTATCAGCCCGAGCAGTACCGCACCGTCACCTCCTCGACGCGGGAGGAGATCGACCTCAACGTGATCGCGGTCTGCAAGCTGGCGCGGGCCTATGACATCCCGGTCATCATCTCGACCGTCGGCGTCGACATGGGTGTCAACACCGGCACCGCCGAGGCGATCATGGCCGAACTGCCCGGCGTGAAGGAAATCGACCGCTCAGGCGTCAATGCCTGGGAGGATGAGGAGTCTCGCAACGCCATCAAGGCGACCGGGCGGAAGAAGATCGTCATCGCCGGGCTCTGGACCGAGGTCTGCCTGACCTTCCCGACGCTCGACATGCTGGCGGAGGGCTTTGAGGTCTATCCCGTCGCCGATGCCGTGGGCGGCATTTCCCCCGTCTCGCATGACCGCGCCTTCGAGCGGATGATCCAGGCCGGTGCCCATCCGGTGACGGCGATCTCCTTCGGCTCGGAACTGATGCGCAACTGGGCGCGGGAAAGTTCGGACCGCTTCCGCAAGGTGCTGCAGTGGTATTTCCCCAAGCGCTTCGCGCTGATGAAGGAAGGCAAGATCTGACGAAAGCCTCCAGGGGCGGCGGCCATGCCGGGTCCCGCACTCCGGCGCGCGACCGACCCCGCCTTCCAGCGCCCGGCGCGGCGCCCCGGATCCGTTTAGCCGCCAAGCCTCAGCTTGATATGCTTCCTTTCGCGGAAGGTCATCAGGCCTTCGGGGCCAAGCTCTCGGCCGATCCCGCTCATCTTCCAGCCGCCGAAGGGGGCCTGAAGCTCGGTCGTGTCGTTGACGTTGACGCCGATCTGCCCGGCCTCCAGCTTTTCGGCGAAAAGCCAGGCGCGGCCCACGTCGCGCGAATAGACATAGGCGGCAAGGCCGAAGGGCGTGGCGTTGGCAAGGTGCAGCGCCTCGGTGTCCGACGCCGCGCGCTGGATCGCGGTCATCGGGCCGAAGGTTTCCTCCCTCAGCACGGCCGAGCCTGCGGCGATGTTGTCGATCAGCGTCGGGCGGTAGAAAAAGCCCTTGTCATAGGCCTCGCCCTTTGGCGCGCTGCCTCCGGTCAGAAGTCGCGCCCCGCGTGACAAGGCGTCGTCGAGCTGGTTCTGCACGTTCCGCCGCACCTTGTCGGTGGTGCAGGGGCCATAGAGGACGCCGGGGTTGATGCCGTGGCCAAGCTCCGTCGCGGCGGTGATCGCCGTGATCGCCTCGACGAAGCGGTCATAGACGGCGTCGGCCACGATGATCCGGTTCACCGCGATGCAGATCTGGCCCATGTTGGAAAAGCCCCGGCGGAAGGCGGCCTGCGCGGCCTCTTCCACGTCGGCATCGTCGAGAACCACGAAGGGGCTGTGCCCGCCCAGTTCCAGCGAGAGCCGTTTCAGCGTGGCGGCACTGTCGCGCATGATCGCCTGCCCGGCCGGAACCGAGGCGGTGGCCGAAATCATCGCCACATCGGGATGCGCCGAAAGCCCCGCGCCGACCTCCGGCCCGGTGCCGGGAATGTCGTTGAGGACACCCGGTGGCAGACCCGCTTCCTCAAGGCACTTTACGACCATGCCGATGGCGAGCGGGGTTTCATGCGGCGGCTTCACCACCGCCGTGCAGCCCGCGGCAAGAACCGGGGCCACCTTCCAGGCATAAAGATCGACCGGATAGTTCCAGGGCACGATGCCGCCCACCACGCCAACCGGGGCCGAGGTCACGATGGAACGGATGTCCGACCGTGACGATGGCCGGATATCGCCGCCGATGCGGCGGCCTTCCTCGGCGTAGTAGCGATAAACCTCGCAGGAAAAGAGGATCTCTTTGCGGCTGTCCGGCACCGGCTTGCCCTGTTCGCGGGTCAGCACCATCGCGATGGCATCGACGCGTTCCTCGATCAGGTCGGCGGCGCGGTGCAGGATCTTCGCCCGCGCGTCGGCGTGCATGGATGCCCAGCCGGGCAGCGCGGCCTTTGCCGCAGCGACAGCGCGGTCGAGATCGGCGCGCATGGCAAGGGCCGAGGTTCCGACCATCCCGCCCGTCGCGGGGTCCCGGATCTCGACCACCTCGCCGCCTAGTGGTCCGACCCACTTGCCGCCGATGAAAAGCTTGCGGTCCATCTCAGCGGTCCCTGAGCCGCTTCCACAGCTCGGCATAGTTGTCGTCGTTCTGCGCCGTGGCCTTCACCTTGTCGGTGGTGTTGGGGCTGACCATGACATGCGGGGTGATGCCGCGTTCCACCAGAAGCTCCGCCGTGCGGGCGTTGATCGCATGGGCGATGGCGATGGTGACAGAGGTGGAGGAAGCGCCGACCGGACTTTCCAGCCCCTCGATCTGAAGGTTGGCATCCGCCTTCGGCGCATGGGTGTCGATCACCACGTCCGCCACTTCGTAAAGCCGCTTGCCCGAGGAATGCCGTGACGGCGTCGCCGAGGAATGCGGGATCGAGGTGACGGCGATCACCTTCATGCCGCGTTCCTTGCAGTCGAGCGCGATGTCGAGGATCACCGCGTTGATCCCGGAATGCGAGAAGAGCACCATGCTGTCGCCCTTGACGATCTGGTGGGAGGCGAGAATCGCCTTGCCGTAGCCTTCCTGCGAATGGATGAAGCGGTACTGTCGTGCGCCCATGTCGCCGAGAACCCGGTGGAAGGAGATCATCGAGCTTTCGACGATGGGCCGGAAGCCGACGATGGTGCCGGTGCGCGGAAAGCTCTCGATCGCCGGCAGCGAGCCGTGCCCGGTGCCGAAGGTGAAGACGAGCTTGCCGGCGGCGATGGATGCGGCCGCGATCCGGGCGGCGGCGTCGATGCTATCGCCCTGGGTCGCGCGGACGGTCTCAAGCCGTTCGGCAAGCGTCTGGAAATAGCGGTCTACAATCGTGCTCATCTTTTCATCCTTTCGTGAGGGCGCCTCAGGCGAAGCGCGCAATGCCTTTCAGGGCCAGATCGAACATCTGGTCTTCGGCCACCGCCATGTCGGCGTCTGAAATCTTGGTCTGGGCGAAGGCGTCGACGGTCGCGACGCAGAGGCATCCGGCGCGCGCGCCAAGGATGCGGGCGGCGACGAGAAGCGCCGATGTCTCCATGTCGGTCCCGATCAGCCCCATGCGGTGAATGTCGTCCTTCAACGACTGGATCAGGCTGCGCGAGCCAGAGGAGATGCCGAACATCTCGGTGTAAAAGCCGTCATAGGTGCCGAAGATGCCGGCGTGCCAGGGCCGGTCCGACGCGGCAAGAAGCCCGCGCAGGGTCGTGTTCAGGTCATGATCGGCAATGGCCGGATAGCCGAGCGGCGCATAGGTGTTGGACGTCCCCTCAGCCCGCATCGCGCCATCCGCCAGAACGAAGTCTCCGAGTTTCGCCGGCGGCACTGCCATCGCCGTGCCGATGCGCAGGAAGCTGCGGACACCGACGGCGAAAAGCTCATGAAGGACGATGGTGGCGATGGGCGCACCCATGCCGAAGGCCGAAACGGTGATCCGTTTACCGTCATAGCTGCCGGTGATCGTCTTCAGGCCGCGGTTTTCCGGCACCCTGTGCACGTCGGTCATCTTCAGCGCGATGCGGTCGACGCGGGCGGGGTCGCCGATCAGAATGGCGGCCTTGCCGACGTCGTCGCGGGTCGCCCCGATGTACCATGCCTTGTCGGTTGCCTGATCGGTCACGTCTTCTCTCCAGTCTGTCTTGCCTGCCGCGTGGCCAGCACCTGACGGGCTGCCGCGTGGCCGGCTTTCACGATTGTCTCGGGGTCGGTTTCGCCCTTGGCGAGGGCGGCGAGAACGCCGCCGGCAAAGCTGTCGCCGGCGCCGGTCGGGTCGGTGACGCTGAGGGGCTCTGCCACAACTTGATGTGTGCCGGTGGCGGTCATGATCGTCGCACCCGCCGCGGCGGCGGTGCGAATGATGGTCTGGCCTTTGCGGGGTGATGCGGCCCCGGCTCCGGCGACGAAATCGGCCTCGGCGGCGCTGTGGCAGATCACATCGGCGCGGGCGGCAATGGCGTGGGCGAGGTCGGGCGGGATGGCGCGTGGGTCGTACTTGACCACCCACATCAGCCGCTGGTCAGGCCGCAAGGCGGCGAGCGCCGCGCGGGTAGCACCTTCCGGGCCTATGGTGATGCAGAGCCAGTCGGCCCCGGCAAGGACCGCGGCCTGTCCGGGCGAAAGCCCTTCGGCATCGGGAACACCGGGATCGAAAAGGCAGATGCAGCCGCCATCGGGATCATAGGTCAGGATCGCCATCGGCGTCGCAGCACCCTCGACGACCGCGAGGCCGGCGCGGGAAGCCCCCTCCGCCGCAAGCTTGTCGCCGTAGGCCCGGCCCCCGGCATCATCGCCGATCCAGGTGATCGGCGCGGCGCTGACGCCGGCCCGCGCAAGGCCCGCCGCGACATAGGCCGGGCTGCCGCCAAGGCGCGGCCAGCTTTCGGCCCGCCGCCCGATCATCGTCGCGGTCTGCCCCGGCCGGGCGGCACGGTCGAGAAACGCCATGTGGTCGAGCGAGGCATAGCCGATCACCGCCACGCGCGCCGGGGTCGAGCTGCCGGTCATTCCAGCATCTCCAGCGCCTCGGCCAGGGGCACGACGCGGCCGATGTAGCGGTCGATATCCTCAAGCGAGGCTTCGGCCAGATGGGCGCGGTTCGAATTCGTCGCCTCGCGCGCGATCACGACATCGAAGCCGTTGGCGAAACCGTCCTGCGCGGTGGCGCGGATGCAGACGTTGGTCTTTACCCCCGCCACGATGATGCGGGTCACGCCCTGTTCCTGCAGAAAAAGCGCAAGGTCGGTGGCGAAGAAGGCGCTGAACCGCCGCTTCAGCACGAGCGTCTCATTCTCGCCCTCGGGGAAGAACTCCTCGAAGAAGGCGGCATCGTCGGCGCCCTCGATATGGTGGACCGGCAGGCGGCGCCATTCGTGATCGTCAAAGCCCTTGCGGTGGCGTTCGACGGCATGAACCACGATGGCGCCCGTCTCGCGTGCCTTCGCCCGCATCTGGCGCATCGGTTCCAGCACATTCGTCACGCCGGGGTAGTAGTTCGGGTGCTGCGGGTCGAAGAACGACTTGATCACGTCGACAAGGATCAGCGCGGTTTTCGGACGGGGTGCGATATCAGCCATGGGAAGCGGCCTTTCCTTCAGCGCGACGCCGCGCCGCCAGCCCCAGAAGCAGCAGCACGACGCAGACCATGATGTAGGGAAGCGTCTGGATCAGTTCGGCGGGGAAACCCCGGCCCTGCAGGCGGATCTGCACGGCATCGAAGATGCCGAAGAGCAGCGCGCAGGCGGCGGTCGCCCAGGGCCGGTTGGCCCCGAAGTAGAAGGCGGCGAGCGCGATGAAGCCGCGCCCGCCAGTGATGCCTTCGTTGAAAAGGCCGACGACGCCGATGGAGAGATAGGCCCCGGCGAGGCCGGAAAGCGCCCCGGCGACGAAGCCCGCGCCTTCGCGCATCCGCTTCGGATGCAGGCCGATGGCAGCCGAGGAGACAGCCGAGGTGCCGCAGGCACGCAAGCGGAGGCCAAGGGCGGTCCGTGTCAGCACCCAGGCCGTCAGCGGCACCAGCGCCCAGGCGATCCAGGTCAGGACCGAATGCCCCGAAAGCACCGCGCCGAAGGGGCCGGGCAGCGGCAGATCGATCTTCGGCAGGCGCGAGACGTCGGGCAGCCTGAGGTTGCCCGAAGACCCGTAGGCCGCCTTGAGATAAAAGCGAACCGCCCCGGCGATGGCGATGTTGAGGCCGAGGCCCACGATGATCTCATTAGCGCTGAGACGGGTGATGCCAAGGCTCATCAGCCAGCCGGCCACCCCCGCCGACAGCGCCGCGCCGACAAGGGCCACCGCCCAGTTGCCGCCCGAGGCCAGGATCAGCGCCACCAGCGCGCCAAGAAGCATCATGCCGTCAAGCCCGACGTTGACGATGCCGGAACTGCGGTGGATGAGCCCGCCAAGTGAGGCAAGGACCAGGGGCGTCGTCATCACCAGCGCCGAAAACAGGATCTCGGTGATCATGGCGTTGCTCCTCCGTTGGCGGCCTGTCGGCCTGCCCGGCGCGCAAACCAGCCGCGCAGGCCGAAATCGGCGACGGCAAAGATCATGATGAGGCCCTGCAGGATGTTGACGATCTCGATCGGCACGTCGCTGAATAGCTGGATCGTCGCCCCGGCTGTCGAAAGCCCGCCAAAGAGGACGGCCCCGATCAGGATGCCGAAGGGATTGCCGCGCGCGAGGATGGCGACCGCGATGCCGGTAAAGCCGTAGCCGGTCGAAAACCCGGCGACGAAACGGCCGATGGGGCCAAGGACCTGCAGCGCCCCACCCAAGCCGGCGATGGCGCCCGACAGGAGGAGCATCCGCAGCATCAGCCCCGGCATGTCGATACCCGAGGCGCCGGCGAAGCGCGGGGCGAGGCCGCCGATCAGCGTCTCGTACCCGCCGACGCGGCGGCGTTGCCAGAAGGCGTAGGCAAAAAGCAGCGCCAGCGCGATCAGGAAGCCGGTGGTCAGCGTGCTTGGCGGCATCAGCCGCGTCAGCCGCGCCGTCTCAACCACCTGCGGGGTGGAGCTGTTGGCCGCACCGGGCGCCAGCAAGGGGCCGTTCACGAGCCAGGTCGTCAGGCCGATGGCGATGAAGTTCAGCATCAGCGTCGTCACGATCTCATCAATGCCAAGCCGCGCCTTCATCAGGCCCGGCGGCAGCATCCAGAGCGTGCCCGCCACCGTCCCCGCCAGAAGGCAAAGCGGCGCGAGGAGCCAGCCGTTCAGTCCCGTCAGGGTGAAGCCGAGCCAGGCCGCCATCAGCGCGCCGACGTAAAGCGACCCCTCCGCCCCCACGGTGAAGACCCCGACGCGGAAGGCGACGGCGGCGGCGAGGCCGGTGAAGATCAGGGGCGTTGCCGCCGAAAGCGACGCGGCGATGCGGCGGGTGCCGCCGAAGGCCTCGGTCATCAGGTCGGCATAGACGGCCACGGGATCATGCCCTGCCGCCAGAAGGGCCGCCGCGCCGATCAGAAGAACGATGGCGATGGGGAAGAGGATGGTCAGCGCCGCTTGCAGGGATTTCATGCCGCCACCTCGCCCAGCATGGTGCGGCCGATCCGTTCCATCCCGGCACCGCCACGGGGAAACTCTCCGGTGATGCGGCCGCTGTAGATCGTCACGATACGGTCCGAAAGCTGCACCAGCTCCTCCAGCTCTTCCGAGATCAGAAGCACGGCGCCACCGCTGTCGCGGAAGCCGAGGATTTCCTCATGGATGGCGGCGATGCCGCGGATATCGACACCGCGTGTCGGCTGGCAGGCCAGAAGCACACGGGGGTTGTCGTAAAGCTCGCGCGCCATAGCGACCTTCTGCTGGTTGCCGCCCGAAAGCGCGCGCACCGGCTGGCGCGGCGAGGCGCATTTGATCTCGAAGGCTGCAACACGCTCGGCGGCGAAATCGGCGATGGCGCGGGGTTTCAGAAACCCCTGCGCAGCAAAGCGCGGCTTGTGCTGATGCGAGGCGATGAGGTTGTCCGCGATCGAGGCATCAAGGCAAAGCCCTTCCTTCTTGCGGTCGGGCGACAGGTAGGCCAGCCCCAGCGCCCGTCTTTCGCGGGTCGAATGGCGGGTGATGTCCTGCCCGGCAAGGCGGATCGCGCCCCTTGCCGCCGGCATCATGCCAGAAACGAGGCCGACAATCTCATCCTGACCATTGCCCGCGACGCCGGCGATGCCGACGATTTCGCCGGCGCGAAGCGTCAGTGAGAAATCCTGAAACGCCACGGCGCCTTCGCCGCCGGCGCCGATGCGGTCAAGTTCAAGGACCGCGGCGCCCGGCAGAGCGGGTTTCGCCGTCGGCGCCTCGACCGGTTCCCCGGTCATCAGGCGAGCCAGTTCGGCCTTGTCCAGCCCCTCGGCGGGGCGCGAGACGACGACGCGGCCCGAACGCAGCACGGTGACCTCATCGGCCACCGCCAGCACCTCATCAAGCTTGTGGCTGATGAAGAGGATGGTGTTGCCCTTTTCGCGGAGGTTCCGCATCAGGGCCAGAAGCTCGCGGATCTGCGGCGGCGCGAGAACTGCCGTCGGCTCATCAAGGATGAGAACATCCGCGCCCCGGTAGATCAGGCGCAGAATCTCGACGGCCTGGCGCATGTGGACGGGCGCATCCTCTTCCGTCAGCGACCAGTCGATGCGGACGCCGGCAAGCTCGGCCAGCGCCGCGGCGCGCGCCTCGGCGGCCTGACGGTCGATGGCGCCAAGACCCCGGCGCGGCTCGGCGCCGAGGATGAGGTTTTCCAGAAGCGTCAGGCCGGGGATCAGCGTGAATTCCTGATGCACCATGCCGATCCCGGCGCGGATCGCATCATTGGGGCTGCGGAAGGCGACAGGCGCGCCATTCACCAGGACCGTGCCCGCGTCAGGGGTCAGCAACCCCTGAAGGATGTTCATGAGCGTGGATTTCCCCGCGCCATTGCCGCCGACGATGGCATGGATGGTGCCACGCCGCGCGACAAAGTCGATGCGGTCGTTCGCCATGAGCGGGCCGAAGCTTTTGGAAAGCCCCTGCCCGCCGAGACGCGGCCCCCTGGCCGCATCAGCCTGTTTCATCTCGCTCATGACCTGACCCTGCCCGTGCGGCCTACTTCAGATAGTCGGGCGCGCCCTGCGAAAGCACGTCCCAGACCTTGATCGACCCGTCGAGGATGCCGGCCCTGGCGGCATCGACCTTTGCCATGACGTCGGCGGGAATGATGTCCTTGGTATGCTCCATCGGCGAAAGGCCGACGCCATCCTCGGCGAGGCCAAGCGAGATGGTCTGCCCCTTCGGGAACTTGTCGCCGGCATAATCGGCGACGATGCGCTCGACCGCGACATCGCCGCGCTTCACCATCGAGGTCAGCACATGGCCCGGCGCCAGCCCGTCCTGATCGGTGTCGACGCCGATGGCGAAGGCGCCGCGTTCCTTTGCGGCCTCGATCACGCCGATGCCGGTGCCGCCGGCGATGTGATAGACGATGTCGGCGCCATCATCGTACATGGCATTGGCCATCTGCATCCCGACCGCAGGATCGGCGAAGTTGTTCGAATAGCCGACCTTCACGTCGATATCGGGGTTCACGGACATCGCCCCTTCGATGAAGCCGACGATGAACTTGTCGATCCCGGCCGATTTGGTGCCGCCGATCACGCCGAGGATGGGCTGTTCGTTGATCCCTTCGACGCCGGGAAGCGTGGTCATCTGCGCGGCGAGAACCCCGGCGAGGTAGGAGCCTTCCTCTTCGCGGAACACGACCGAGGCGATGTTGTCGCCCGGGACCACCTGGTTCAGGATCACGTAGTTGATGTCGGGGTAGTCCTTGGCGACAGCGGCGATCGGCTCGCCATGCGCGAACTCCAGGTCGAGGATCAGCCCGAAGCCGGCGTCCGAGGCGCGGCGCAGGATCTCGTCGGCCTGGGCCACGACCTCCTTGCTTTCGACCGTCCGGCCCTCGATCCCGGTCGAGGCGAGGGCGCGCTCGAACCCGGCATAGGCGAGGTCGTTGTAGCTCTGGTCGCCCAGACCCGACTGCGAGATGATGAGCGCCGCCGGCCGGCCTTCGGCAAAGGCGGGTGCTGCAAAAAGCAGCGCGAGGGCAGTGCTAGCGGCGAAGGCCGGTTTGCAGAACATCGGTTTCTCCCTTTGAAAGATTGACAAGTGCGGATTGTCCGCCGCGCTGCAGATCGGCGCGGTAGCTGTAGGCGCGGGCGTCGTAGAGCGCCTCGACGAAGTCGATCACGGTGCGCTGGGCGTCGCGCGTCACCCGGCGCACGCTGATCACCGCCGCCGGTTCGGGCAGGTCGAGAAGCGCTGCTTCTTCGGGGGTGGCGAGCCTCGCATGGAAGGATTCCTCGGCGCTTTCGGCGCGGTGGCCGTGCTCTTCCAGATGCCGGTAGAGCGAGAAGCCGGAGGTGGTGATCGCGGCTTCGTCCAGCCCGGTCTCAGTGACGATGCTCCGCGACAGGACAGAGCGGTGCCAGGCCATCCTGCGCCCGTTCACCAGCCTGAGACGGTCAAGGAGAAAAAGCCCCTCGCTTTCGGGATAGGGATAGTCCGGGCGCCAGCGCACCGGGGCGAAGCTCCGCAATTCCTGGCTGCTGTTCTGGCCGGAGGCGGCAACCGCTTCCGCAAAGCCGAGAAGGACGCTCGGCAACTGCCGCATGACCTGTTCGGCAACATAGGTGCCGCTGCCTTGCCGCCGGACGACCAGCCCGTCGCGCACCAGCTGTTCGATGGCGCGGGCCACGGTGAAGCGGCTGACGCCCAGATCCTTCGCCAGGCGCGGCTCGGACCAGATCTTCTCGCCCGGCCGCATGCCGGCAATGCGGTCGCGCAGCATCGCGGTCAACTGGGCATAAAGCGGCTCGTCAGGAGTGGGTGGCATGGGCAACCTCGCAAAGTTGTCCAGTCAACTTGCAGGAAGTTGCCGATTCGCACAAGGGGCGATCTGACTACTGACGGTGAAAACCAGGTTAGGCGCGGCTACGGGCGGTCCCATGCGACTGCGCAAACGAAGAAGGCGCGCACCTTTCGGCGCGCGCCCCCTCTGCCCGATGTGTCCGGTCTCAGTTCGCTGAGGCGAGCTGTTTCGGCAGTTTGAAGGTCCAGACGGTGCCACCCTGGTTCAGGTAGTTGACCTTCTTGGCCACCTCGCCGCCCCAGAGCGGAACCGCACCGCCCCAGCCGGAGACGACCGAGACATACTGCTCGCCGTCCTGGTCCCAGGTGATCGGCTGGCCGACGATGCCGGAGCCGGTCTGGAACGACCAGAGGACTTCGCCGGTCTCATCATCAAGCGCCCGGAACTCGCCTTCCGGCGTGCCGTAGAACACGAGGCCGCCGGCGGTGGTCATGACGCCACCCCAGAGCGGGGCCTCGTTTTTCACTTCCCACTTCCATTCGCCGGTGGCCGGGTCGATCGCCTTGAGTGAGCCGATGTGGTCCTCGTAGTTCGGCTTGATGGTGAAGCCGGAGCCGAGGTAGGCCGCGCCCTTCTTGTAGGTGATCGGCTCGTTCCAGATGTCCATGCCCCACTCGTTCGAGGGCACGTAGAAGAGGCCGGTCTTCTGGCTATAGGCCATCGGCATCCAGTTCTTGCCACCGAGGAAGGACGGAGAGGCGAAGACGACCTCGCCCTTGCCGCCGTCAGCCGCCTTGGAAGGATCACCGGGGCGGTTTTCCTCATTGTAGATCGGGCGGCCGGTTTCGTCGATGCCGCTGGCCCAGGAAATGTCCTTCACGAAGGGCCAGGCGTTCATGAACTTCCCGTCCTCGCGGTTGAGGATGTAGAAGAAGCCGTTGCGGTCGGCAGTGGCATACTTCTTGTTGCCGTCCTTGTCGGCGAAGGCCACGACCTCGTTCACGCCGTCATAGTCCCAGCCTTCGCGCGGCGTGGTCTGGTAGTGCCACTTGATCTCGCCGGTCTTCGGGTCGATGCCGATGCGCGAGGCGGCATAGAGGTTGTCACCGGTATTGCCTTCGACTGGCGTGCCGGCGTTGCGGAGCCAGGAATTCCACGGGGCCGGGTTGCCGGCGCCGAAGACGAGCGTATCCGTCTCGATGTCATAGGAGCCGCCAAGCCAGGTGGCGCCGCCGCCGGTTTTCCAGAGATCGCCCGGCCAGGTCGCGTTCAGCGTCCCGGTCATGGTGCTTTCCTTGCCGTTCAGCGTGCCCATGTGGCCTTCGATCACCGGGCGGGTCCAGACCGTTTCGCCGGTTTCGGCATCGCGGGCCTGCACTTCGCCGATGATTCCGAACTCACCACCCGAGTTTCCGGTGATGACAAGGCCGTTCACGATGAGAGGGGCCGCGGTGTAGCTGTAGCCTTCCTTGTATTCGGCGATCTTCTTGTTCCAGACCACGTCGCCGGTCTTGGCGTTCAGCGCGACGATGCGGGCGTCGAGCGTGCCGAAATAGACCTTGTCCTTGTAGATCGCGGCGCCACGGTTGATGACGTCGCAGCAGGGCAGGATGCCTTCCGGCAGGCGGGCGTCGAACTGCCAAAGCTCCTTGCCGGTCTTGAGGTCGATCGCATATAGCCGTGAATAGGATCCGGTGATGTACATCACGCCGTCACTGACCAGCGGCTGGGTTTCCTGCCCGCGCTGCTTTTCCCCCCCGAGCGAGAAGGCCCAGGCCGGCAGCAGGTTCTTGACGTTCTCCTTGTTGAGAATGTCGAGCGGGCTGTAGCGCTGCAGGCTGCGGCCCATGCCATTGGTCACGACGTCCCCTGTGGACGTCTGGTCGTTGGCGATGTCTTCTTCCGTGACCTCGGCATAAGCCGCTCCGGCGACGCAAAGCGCGGCGGTCACGGCGATGATGAACCGGTTCATCGGCTTCCTCCCTCTTGTTCCCTGTTCGAGACTAGGGGAGCGGACGATGTCGGCACCCCAGCCGCCCGCATTATTCGGACCGCCCTTGCGGAAGCGGTATTGGCCAATGGTCGTACGACGTTGCCGTGGGGTCAGCCGGAGGAGAATTCCCGACCCGGCGCTAGTGCGAGATCGAGGTGAGATAGGCCAGGATGAAGTCCTGCACGGTGCGGTCCTCGATGCCGACATGGCGCATCTTCGTGCCCGGCATGAAGCCGGCGTTGTCCTCCATCCAGGCGCGGAGCGCGGCCGGGGTCCAGACGATTCCCGACCCGGCAAGCGCCTTGGAATAGGCATAGCCGGGGGAGGTTCCGGCGACGCGCCCGATGACATTTTCCAAAGGCGGGCCATAGCTTTGGCGGTCGGCATCGGGGCTATGGCAGCGGTGGCATTCGCCGTCGAAAAGCTGCCTACCGGCGCTGATCTTGACCTTCTCGAAGCTGGTCTCGGCAAGGGCCGGAAGGGCGGGAAGAAGGGCCGCAAGGCAGAGGAGGGTGGTGGGTGCAAAGCGGGACATGGTGGCCTCTCACGGTTGGGATGCCGCAAGGTAAGGTGGGGCTAAAGCGGCTGGATTGACCCACGTCAAGCGCTGCTGCCAATGCATCTAGTGCTTTGGTCGTACGACCACGGCGGGAGGTTCGGGAAAATGCCTGCGCTGCCGGTTCCGTGGCCCAGAATCGGCTCTGACACGGCTGAAAACGGATGTTTCCGGCGTGGCACCGCGATCAGAACAGCGGCGCGTATTTCCAGTTGTCGGCGTCCGGCGTGACCTCGTCGAGGTCATAGCCCGCCGCCTGCAAGCGCCGCGCCGTGGGCAGGCCTGCCGAGGCGGCCCGATCCACCAGCGCCCGGCCAGACTCGATATCCTGCACCCGCCCCCGTCCGCGCATCAAGTCGAGCCCATAGTTATACATGCCGACCGGATCGCCCGCCTCGGCCGCGCGCAGATCCCAGTCTGCCGCACTGTCGGGGTTCTCCAGCGCGCCGAGCCCGTTGTCTTCCAGCTGGCTCATCCAGGTCATCGCCCCGGTGTAGCCGGCATCGGCGCAGCGGCTGAAAAGCTTCCGCGCCTCCACATGCCGCCCGGATTTGGTGATGAAGTAGCCGGCGGCGCAAGAGGTCATGCTGGTGACGCCGGTCTCGGCATCCTCAAGGATACGGTTGATCGTCAGTTCCTCGGGGTTGAGCGTGCCGACAGCCTCATCCTCGGCAAGGACTGGCGTGGCGGCGGCAAGGGCCGCGATCAGGACAAGGCGCATGACGGTTCCTCCTTCGGCGCGGAGGCTACCATGGCGGGGGCTACTGGCGCGATGGCCCGAAGGTCGTAGAGCCTAGCCCTTCCGCGTCAGCGTCCCCCGCGCCGGATCGTAGCCCCAAAGTGCGACCGTGCCGAAGATGGCGAGCGCCAGCAGAACCCAGAGAAGCGCCATCGGTTCAAACTGGCCGTAAAGCGCGAAGCGGATCAGTTCGACGGCATGGGTAAAGGGATTGGCGGCGCAGATGTCGCGCAAGAGGGGCGAGGCTTCAGCCATCTTCCAGAGTGGGTAGAGCGCGGAGGAGAGGAAGAACATCGGAAAGATCACGAAGTTCATGACGCCGGCGAAATTCTCAAGCTGGCGGATGAAGGACGACAGCATCAGCCCCAGAGCGCCGAGCATCAGGCCCGAGAGGAAGAGGGCGGGCAAAACGGTCAGATAGCCCGAGGCGGGCGCGCGGATGCCGTATAGTGCGGCAATGGCGAGAAAGGCATAGGCCTGCAGCACCGATATCGCCGCCCCGGCAACGAGTTTCGACGCCAGAAGCCACCAGCGCGGCAGGGGCGAGGTCAAGAGAAGCCGCATCGACCCCATCTCGCGGTCATAGACGAGGCTGAGCGAGGATTGCATCCCGTTGAAGAGCAGGATCATGCCGCAAAGGCCGGGCACGATGTAGGTCTCATAGGGAATGTAGGTCTGGTAGGGCGGGATGATCGACAGGCCAAGCGCGGCGCGGAATCCGGCGGCGAAGACGAAAAGCCAGACGAGCGGGCGCACCAGCGCGGCAATGAAGCGCCCGCGCTGGCCAAGAAAGCGCAGGGCCTCGCGGTGAAGGATCGCCAGGAGTGCGACGATGGCGGGCCTCATGCCTCGGCTCCCGTAAGCTTCAGGAACAGTTCGGTGACGCCTTCGCCTGCCTCGCCATCATGAAGGACCTGGCCACGATGGAGGATCACGAGTTGGTCCGCTGGCCGCACCTCGTCGGTCAGGTGGGTGGCCCAAAGGACGGTCAGCCCGTCTTCGGCGGCAAGGCGGTGGACATGGTCGGTGATCGCCACCCGTGTCGCGGCATCAAGGCCAACAGTCGGCTCATCGAGGAGGAGGACGGATGGCCGGTGGATCAGCGCCCGCGCAATCTCCATCCGCCGCCGGTGGCCGCCATTGAGGGCGCGGGCCGGCTCGTCGGCGCGTTCGGCCATGCCGAGCCGGTCGAGCGCCTCCTCAGACCGGCTATGTGCCTCGCGCCCGGAAATCCCGTGGAGCGCCGCGAAGTAGAGAAGGTTGCGGCGCACCGTCAGGTCAAGGTCGAGTGTCGGCTGCTGGAAGACGACCCCGATCCGCGCCAGCGCCGCGCGGGGCGATTTTGAAAGGTCATGGCCGGCGACCTCGATCCGGCCCTCACGGGTCGTGAAAAGCCGTGTCAGAAGCGAGAAGAGCGTCGATTTCCCCGCGCCGTTCGGACCGAGAAGCGCGCAGAACCGCCCCGGCGGGACATGAAAGCTCACATCGGCCAGCGCGCGGCGCGACCCGTAACTGTAGGATACCCCGGAGACCGAAAGGCCGTCGCGCATGTTCATTCGATGGTGATGTCGAGCCTCTGCGTATCGCCCTTGGTGCCGGGCACGGCAAGGTAATACTTGCCGGGCTTGATGGCGATGAAGCCGATCTCCATCGTGCCGGCTTCGTCGAATTCGACACTATCAAGGCCCAAGGGCCGCACTTCCAGCCCTTCGATGACGATCTCGTCGATCCATATCGCGCGGAAGAATTCCGGTCCGATCAGAGCCAGCTCCTGGCTGCCATCCGCCTCGATCTCGAAATCGTAGTAGCGGCCCGAGGTCAGGACCCAGGGCTTGTCGGACAGTGGCGCGCCGGCCGAGAGGGTGAGCGGCGCCAGCTCCTCCTTGTTTCCCGCCGAGAGCAGTCCGGCGAGACCCAGCGCGGCTTCCTGCGCCAGAGTGGGGACGGGCAGGGCGGCAGCGATGAGGATGGACATAAAAAGGCGCTTCATGGGGACAGGCTCCTTGGCTCAGGGACGTGTAGCGGCACCCCAGGGGAACCGGCCGACCTTGATGGTCTTGATCGGCTCACGCGAGGCGACGTCGATGACAGTGACGTCCCCCGAGACGCCATTGGTGGTGAAAAGCTGGGAATGGTCCGGCGAAAAGGCCATGTGCCAGACCCGCCGCCCGACAAGGATGTAGCTTTCGACCTCGAAGGTTTCCATGTTCACCACGGCAACGTGGTTCGACGGGCCAAGCGCCACGAAGGCGGTCTTGCCGTCGGGTGTGAATTCGAAGCCGACCGGCTGGACAAGGTCGTCGTTGACACCGGTGATGGCGAAGCGGATTTTGGCGAGTTCCGCCTTGGTCGCGGTGTCGAAGACCGTCACTGTTCCGCCGATCTCGGACGAGACCCATAGCCGCGCATTGTCGTCGGTGAATTCCGCGTGCCGGGGGCGTGAATCGACCAGCGTATTGGCGATGATCTGGTGTGTTGTCGTGTCGATCCAATGCGCCATGTTTGTGGTCTCGGAGGTGGTGACGACGATCTTGCCATCGGGCGAAACCGCCATGCCTTCCGGCTCGATCCCGACGTCGATCTGGGCGACGACCTTGCGCTCGACCGTATCCACCACGGTCGTCACCGCATCATCCTCATTGGCGATCCAGAGATGGCGGTCGTCCGGGTGGAGGACGAACTGTTCCGGGTCGGCGCCCGAGGGCAGGTCATACAGGATCTCGCCGCTGACCGGGTCCATCACCTGCACGGCGTTGCTGTCGGAAGCGCAGATGTAGACCTTGCTGTAGTCCTTGGAGAAGGTGATCCCGCGCGGGCGCTCGCCGGTCGGGATGGTGCGGGTGACTTCCAGCGTATCGACGTCGATGACGCTGATCGTGTCGTCCTTTTCGTTCGTCACCCAGATTTCGGCGCCGAAGGCCGGCCCGGCAAGAACGGAAGCGGCAAGGATGAGGTGTTTCATTGCGTCTCTCCAAAAGCGCGGCAGGCGCTTTCGCCCCGGTCGCGGCCGAGCGTATCAAGCTCGTTGTACTCGTGCAGGACGCCCTCGACCGGGGCGAGCGTCACCAGGGCGCGCGGCTGCGCGACAGGGATCGGCTGGCGCAGCTCGCCGTTCCAGTTCCGGTAGGACAGGGGCCGGCCCTTGAAGCCGTCAAGCTCGAACTCGTCGGACAGAACATAGCTCCGGAGCACCCCCGGGTCGGTCGACCCTGCACGGGTCAGGGCCTCACCCAGCGTGCGCATGGCGACCCAGGCGGCATAGTCGCGCGGGCGCATCGGTCGCGCCGCCCCTTCCTTGAAGCGGTCCTGAAGCTGCACCGCGCCCCATTGCTCAAGCGTTGGCGACCAGCCGGCGGGCACCATCCCCTCGGAGCCAGCGACGGGGCGCGGCAGCCATGTATTGTAAGCGACGTAGCGCGCGAAATCGTCGCTTTCGTCGGCAATCAGCAGCACGTCATGATCGGGCAGATCCTGGGTGAAGAGCGACACTTCGGACGACGCGCTGCGCCTGAGGTCGGCGCGCTCGGTCCAGTTCTTATCGGCCACCAGATCAAGGCCGAATTTTGTTGTCGCGGCGCGAAGGGCGGCGCCCCAGTCCTTGTCCGCCTGATGCGGGCCGGTGATGAGGGCGAGTTTCGTCCAGCGCTTCGTCAGCAATACCTGCATCAGCGCATCGGCGCGCATGTCGAAGGAGGCGCCGGTGTGCAGGACATTCGCCCGGCAATCCGCATCGCGAAGCCGGGTATCGGGCGCCGCGACCGACAGGATCAGCGCGCCTTTCGCCTCGGGCAGATCGGCCACGGTCAGGACGGCCGCCGCTTCGGCATCGAGGATGAGGAAAGGCGAAGCGGCAAGCGCCGTCTTCGCCGCTGCCGCGATGTCACCGCCGGGCGGCACGCTTTCCACCGTGAGGTTGTAACTTTGCCCAAGGAACCTGCCCGTCGTCGCATTGTCCGACTGGCCGAGCTTCGCCCCTGCGATGCCGTCATCCTCGGGGATCGGGTCGAGGTTGGACAGCACCGGAACCGGCGGCGTTTCAAGCCTGAGATAGGTGACGTTCAAAGCCGTCTCGGCAGCGCAGGGCGCCGCGACGGCCAGAAGGCTCAGCGAAAGGGGCAACCATCTCATGATATCCTCCGGGCCGTATCGTAGGCCGCGTTCGCCCCGGCTGAAAATTGCGACCAAGGTAGAAAGCCGGGGGTCGCCGATTGCCACGAAGGTCGAATTGGACTGCCGCTCTTCCGAAGCTAGACCAAGCGGGAACAGGACAAACGGGAGGATTCCATGACCTTTCTGCGAGAGGCCGCTCTGGCCGCCGGCCTTGTGTTTGCGGCAGGCGTAGCGAATGCAGCGGGTTTGCCGCTGACGATTGAGCCGGTCAATACCGATGCGCTGCCCGACGTTGGTGAAGAATGGCTGACCGAGAACCCCTTCCGTGCGGACAAGGCCGGCGATGAAGTCTGGCAGAAGGCAATCGAGGTCGGCGAGTCCGGATTCGTCCAGAACTGTGCACGCTGCCACGGCCTTGGTGCCGTCTCTGGCGGGTTGGCGCCGGACCTGCGTTATCTGGAAGCGGCGGAGTATGGCGACGAATGGTTCATCGAACGTTTCCGTCAGGGCTACACGCAGGACAACATAACCAGAATGCCCGCCTTCGGGGATGTCCTGGGCCAGAAGGCGGCCTGGGCGATACGGACCTATATCGAGACGCAGCCCGAGGACGGCGCCCTGGGGGAGGTTACGCCGCGCCTGAAGGAAATCCGCGACGCGCTTTCTGCCGGTTCGGGTGATGGCCCGGCTGTGAAGACCGAGCTCATGGCAATTGCCGCAGAGATCAAGACTTCCTCCGGCGCGCCGGTCGCGGACAGCGCCCCGCTCCGCGCAGCGCATATGCTTTCCGATGATCCGGCCAGCTGGAAAAAGGCTGCGGAAGCCCTGACCATCGGCATGTCCGCGGCGCACTGATGGCACCATGACCATCGGTCGGCGCGAGGCCGCAAGACTGCTGCTTGCCGGGGGCTTCGCGGGGCTGTTCGCCCCCCGGGCCTTTGCGCGCTGCGAAGGCATCGTGCCCGGCCAGAAGCCGCAGAACACCTTTCCGCAGGACGTGGGCCAGACGCTTGACGACATCGTCGCGCGCGGCTTCATCGAGATCGCGGTTTATGAGGATTATCGACCCTATTCATGGGAAGAAGGCGGCAAGCCGATGGGCATTGACGTCGAAATCGGCCGCATCATCGCCGAAAGCTTTGGCGTCGAGGCGCGCTTTCGCTTCGTCGAGGCCGGCGAAAACCTTGATGCCGATCTTCTGAACTACGTCTGGAAGGGGGCGGCGGTCGACGGCCATGTGTCGAACCTGATGATGCGGGTACCATACAACAGCGATTACGCCTGCCGGGTGGAACAGGCGGTCTTCACCGGGCAATACGCCAGTGAAACCATTGCCATCGCTTACCGTCTGGCCGACTACCCGGATGGCGGGCCAAAGCCGGCCTATTTCCGCTATGATACGGTCGCGGTCGAAAACGACTCGATCTCGGACTTCTACCTGACAACGCTCGTCGGCGCGGCGCAGGACAAGGTTCACCGCTACGCCTCGACCGCAAAGGCGATGGAGGCGCTGGCCGCTGGTGAGGTGATGGCGGCAATGGGGCCGCTCGCCGTGCTTGAGGCAGGGTTGACCCCCGATCTTGCCGTGCATCGGCCGCCACTGCCGAACTTCTCGCTCGGCACATGGACGGTGGGCATCGCCCTTCACATGAGCCATCGCGACCTCGGCTATGCCGCCGACGATGCCATCCGCGCCGCGCTGGACGATGGCCGCATTCCGGCGATCTATGCGGCGCAGGGCCTCAGCTACATCGCGCCGGAGCGGTAGCGGCGCCGCACAGCCCAGAACCCGGCGAGGATGCCGCCGACGTTCAGGATCAGGTCGTCCACATCGAACTGCCTGTAGGGGCAGCCGTAAAGACCGAAGAGCCCGGTCAGCTGCGCCAGTTCGATCCCGAGGCTGAGGCTCAGCCCGAACGTCAGGACCGCCCTGGTTCCGACGCGCAGCGGGGCCAGGGCCGCGCCGATCGCGAGGCTGAGAACCAGGTTCATCACCGTCGAGGTCACCATGAGGTTCCGAAGCCAGTCTTCCGGCGTCGCGCCGAGGGCGCGCAGTTCCGCAATCGTGCCCAGCCAGCGCAGGGGCATGAACTTCGGCGGCACCGCCTGCGTGCGGCAGTCGAAGGTTGCCGGGTCCGGCAATGGATGCAGCGCCAGCGCGATGAGAAAAAGCACCAGCGCCAACGCCAGCCATGCCCGCTGTTCAAGCGGCCGCCGGGCGAGCGCGAGCGCGGCAAGGATGAGCACTGTCGCCGCCAGCGCATAGACCGCGGCAAGCCCGGCATAAGAGAGCATCTGCGTCAGGTTCACGCCTTAGCGCTCATGGATCAGTTGCGCCCGCCAGCGAAGGTATGTGGCATCGAGGTTCTCAGGCCGGGCAGTCAGGATCTCATCCGTTCCCCGATAGGCGGCAAAGGCGCCCGCAAGTCGTTCCCGGCCAAACTCGCTCATCGCGCCAGAGGCATACTGCGCGATCTTGTAGGCAAGATATCGCCGGGTCATCCGTCGCGTCGCCGGGTCGGTTTCACCCGTCCGCGCCACGACATAGGCGCGATTGAGCACATGCATGGCGCCGATGGTCGCGCCGTTTGCCCGTCGCTCCGGCGCCTTGTGGTGGAAGATCTTGGCCTTGGGTGCGCCGATCAGAAGATGCCCGCCCTGAAGGATGCCGAGGCTGGCGTCGATGTCCTCGAACAGCGCATAGCGCCCGAGATTCTCGTTGAAGCCCCTGGCGCGGATCAGCGCGGTCCGGAACGACATGCGGAACCCGGTCATCCACGGGATCGTCACCGCGCCTTCGGACGCAAGCGCCTCGGGCATGGCGCCGATCCGCGCGGTCATGCGGGCGCCGATATCCGCGAAAGGCTCGGGAAAGAGCTTCGCCTCTAGCGCGTAGCGGCGGCGCGAGATCAGCGCCTTGATCCGGTCCGTCGTGCGCATCTTGTAGGCGGGGGCGGCCGCGGCCCGCGCCGGGGTGTTCAGCACACCGGGTGGCGCGACCCGCGCCTCTGCCGTGCGGACGCCGCCGACCCGCCCGGCGGTGTCAAGGTCGTAAATCCGCATCGCATGCTCCATCGCGTCGGGAAAGAGCAGGCTGTCGTCATCGGGAAAGAGGGTCACATCAGAGGCGATCCCGGCGAGGCCGATGTTGCGCTGAAGCGGCAGCCCCGGGGCGCTGGAGCGATGCGCCACCGGCATCTTCGCCCCGATCGCCAGTTGCGCGACCAGCCCGGCGTTTGGGCGCGGGTCATCGGAACTGTCGACGACCAGCACCGATTCGGGCGGCCGGGACTGCGCCAGGATCAGCGGCAGGGACAGAGCCAGCGCGTCGGGCCGGTTTCTCGTCGCGACAATTGTCGAGTATGTCGTGCTCACCGATGGCCCCGCAAATCTTTCCAGCAATCTCCGGCGAAGAAATCACAAGTTGTGGATTTAGGCCAGCGCGGGTGTCCTGCGCTGCCGGCATTGTGTCCTTGCGCGGGACGAAAAGGAAATCAGGCGCTCAGCGTTGAGAGGTCGCCTTCCCTTGAGATCAGCGTGACAGAGCGAACCTCGGGCGCGGCCCGAAGCAGGCCCTTGATCCCCTTGAGGTCGAGAAAGACCAGCGCGGTCGAGAGCGCATCGGCAAGTGTCGCGCGATCCGCTTCGACGCTGACCGTCGACCAGAGCGGCGTTTCGCCTTTCGGGCCAAGGATGTGGCTGCCGCCGGACAGGCGCATGGCATATGGGCTCGACGTGGCCATCGCGGTACTGCTGAGGTGACGGCGCCCGAGAAGGCCGAAATCGGGATCGGAGATGCCGATATCGAAGGGGCCGCCCAGAGCTGCAAACTCACCGATATTGATGAGGGCGCGTCCGAAGCCGCGCGCTCTCAGGAAATCGCGCACCCTGTCGGTGGCGTAGCCCTGCGCGATACCATTGAAGCTGAGGGCCTGCCCTTCGCCGAGGCGGACCTCGTCGCCGATCGAGACGCGGTTCCAACCTATGCTCTCACTGGCAGCGCCTTCGTCCAGCCCTGCGGCACGGGCCAGCCAGAGCGGCTGGATGGTCGGATCGAAAAGGCCGCCGGTCAGGTGGTGCGCATGATCCGCCGCTTCGCAAAGGGCGCGGAATTCCGGGTCGGGCGTCAGCCGTCCGGCACGATTCAGGCGAGCCAGGGTCGATTCAGGGTCGAAAAGGCTGAACTCGGCCTCCATCTGCCTGAGGATCGTTTGCGTCCCCGCGATGGCCGCCTCGGCCTCTGCCACGTTGCCGCTGAGGGTGACGGAGACATCGGCGCCAAGCGCCACGCTCTGCCAGGTCGTTTCGGCCATGGCCCGGTCCGGAAGCGCCGCCGCCGCCGCCGCGATCTGCAGGAACCGCCGCCGCTTCATTCCGCCGCAAGCCTTTCCCCGCGCCGCGCCGCCAGGATCAAGGGCACGCATTGCTGCGGATCGTCATGGATCGTCACGCAGTCGAGGCACTGGAAGCATTCGGAATAGTCGATGGCGCCCGACTTCCTGATCGAGCCGTAGTTGCAGCGGACCTTGCAAAGCTGGCAGGGCGTCCCGCATTCGGCGCGGCGCGCAATCCAGTCGCGCCCGCGCACAAGACCGCCAATCGCCATCACCGCGCCCAGCGGGCAGACATAGCGGCAGAAACCCTTGAACGTCACCATGCCGAGCAGGAGCCAGAAGGCGGCATAGGCAACATAGTACCAGTCGCGGACGAAGAAGACGGTGATCGCCGTCTTGAACGGCTCGATCTCGGCCGCCTTGTCGACATGTTCCGGCGCGATCACCACGGTCGCGACCAGCCCGGCGAGGAGGAGGTACTTCACGGATTTCAGTCGCCGGTCCCAAAGCGCGGAAGGCTCGATCCTTGGCAGGCGCAACAGGCGGCCGAGGTGGTGGGCGAACTCCTGCAAGGCGCCGAACGGGCAGAGCCAGCCACAGAAAAGCCCGCGCCCCCAGAGGACAAAACCGATGCCGGCGACGGCCCATATCAGGAGCGAGAAAGGATCGTAAAGCAGGAACGCAAAGCTCGCGCGGTCGATGCTGGCACGAAGCGTTGCCAGCGGCGTGACGACGGAGAGTTGTCCCTGACCCCACCAGCCGATGAAGACAGTGACAAAGCCAAGCACCGTCAGCCGCGCCGCCGTGAAGTGGCGCCAGCCGGCAAAGTGCCTCGTGCCGAATGCCAGAAGCCCCAGAAGGCCGGCGAGAAAGCCTGCCAGAGCCGCAAGATCGCCCTGCCGGTTCAGGATCGCCTCGCGCCAGGGCGGCAGCGCCTCTACCGCGCCAGGGCGGGTGTAGAAGCGCGCATCGGTCTTGTGCGGCAACCTGAAATGCGCGCTGCCAAGCTCGGGCTGGAACATGCCGTGTTCGCGCACCGCCTGCACCGTCAGCACCCAATCCCGCGTCGGATCGAAGCCGAGCCTGCGGTCGGTGCGCAGGATCATCGCCGTACCTTCAGGCACCCCCGGCAGCGTCTCGAAGAGTAGATCGGCATCGCGGAGCGCGACCGGAAAGCCGTCCTGCTCCGCCGAAAGCCGGTCGGGCGCGGTGTTGCGGACGAAATCCGCCGACACCAGCCCATGCCGCCCGGTGTCGATCACCAGAATGGGCTCGTCAGAGGGCGAGACGGCGAGGAAGCGGTCGAGGTCGGCGAGCGAATCCTCCGTCAGCACGGCCCGCGCGATGGACGGTGCGCCGATGTCGACAAGCCAGAGGTCGAGGAAGATCCCGTCGGGGTCGGCTTGCGCCTCAGGGTCGTCATCGGCCCAGATCGTGCCGGCAAAGGCTGCGTCCAGCTCGCGGTTGGTGACGGTGACATGCCCGGCGATCCCTTGAGACACGAGGTCGTCCCAGGCAAGGTTTTCGGCATGATCAGGGTCTGGAAACGCGGGCGGACCGCTCGACACGCCCTGCATCTTTTCGCGCGCCACCTGGAGGGCGGCGGCAAGGATCGATTCATGGGCGATCCGCACGCTCGCCGTCGCCTTGGTCACGCCGTCGAGATAGACAAGGTCCGATCCCGAGCCGCCATTGCCGTAGGGCGTTCCGACGACAAGTGGCTCATTGATCGACTGGCCCCGGTATTGTTCGAGGAACGCCCTGAAAGGCGCCTCGCCCAGACCGGATACGAAGATCGGCTCGTTATGCGAGACGAGCCTTACATCAATGAAGCGGCCTTCAAGGTCGAGCATGACCAGCATGTCGATGGGCGCGCCGGAGAAGCCGGGCAGGGGGGCGAGCGGAGCGGTTTCAAAGACATAGCCCGCCTCGGCGCCGCCGGAGTTCAGAAGGCCCCAGACGCCCTTGTCGTTGACCGGCTCGCCCAACGCATAGGGTGGCACGATCAGGGGTTCGAGCGCGGCACGGTCAAGGGGTGCCGCCGATGCCGGACCGCACCAGACAAGCCCCAGAAGAAGAAGGCAGTTTCGGAAGAACGCGCGCATGGGGCCAAGCTACGCCCGCGCCGGTGGCCGCAGTATTGGACGATGGTCGAAGGGATCGCCCCTGACCTTCGCTGTTCCCGACCCGCGGCCACCGCTGGATTTCTTCGCAGATTGTCGCTTTGTTGCCACCGGCGCGCCCAATCACCCGGCGCTCTGGCCTACGGCGGCAACATAGTGTTTGTTCGGAGGGATTTTCGGGCTTAAGGAAATCGCCGCGCACAACGACAGGGACAGACCTTTCCGCATGGCACTGCTGGCAACCCTCAGAACGATCGTCCATCGCAACATCGTGCTGCCCGGCGTCAACTTCTACTATCGCCGCCTCTACGGCATGGATTTTGGCACCGATGTCAGGGTTTCGATGGGCGCGCGTCTCGACAAGACCTTTCCCAAGGGCATTCACATCGGCGACTGCACTGTCGTCACCTCAGGCGCGGCGATCCTGACCCATGATTTCGTGAACCGCCAGCACCGCGAGGTCCGCATCGGCAGCAACTGCTTCATCGGTTACGGCGCCGTCGTCCTGCCGGGCGTCACGATTGGCGACTCGGTCATCGTCACCGCCAATTCCGTCGTTGGCCGCGACGTGCCGTCGAACAGCGTGGTGATGGGCAACCCGGCGCGGGTCGTCGAACAGAACATCGTGACGGGAGCCTGGGGCATCCGTCTGGACAAGGGCGATGCTTCGCCGATCAGACGGTGAGCCAAAATCTGTGAGGAAAGAGCATGAGTGAAATCGAATCCGGTATCCGCAAGGTCTTTGCCGAGGTCTGGAAACAGGAAAAAGGCACCACCGCGCCGGAGATGAAGGCCGACACCGTCCTTCTGGACAGCGGGCTGGACAGCCTGGGCTTCGCCATCTTCGTCTCCATGCTTGATGAGGAACTGGGCTTCGATCCCTTCACGCTTTCGGACGATTCCTACTATCCGCAGACCTTTGCCGAGTTCGTGGCGTTTTACGAAAAGTACCAGCCCAGGGCATGACCCCGCTCAGCGACCAGATCAACGTCTCTGCGATCCTCGCTGCCGATGGCAGCGTGACCACGCGCGAGGATTTGTGCCTGTTCACGCCGCTCAAAAGCCTTGGGCCGGACGCCCGCGTCGCCCTCTGCTTCGATGATCCACTGCTTCTCTTGCGCGCCATCGTCGCGCTCGATGGCCGGGTCGCCTCGATGCTGCTCCTCTCCGGTTCGCTCGATGCCGCGACCGTCGGGCAACTCATCGCCCGCGCTGGCTGCGCGGCCCTCTTGACCGACCACCCCGACCTCGGCGGTGTCGCGGGGGCCGCAGGCCTTGAGGAGGGCATTGGTAAAGGCCATATCGCGCCCACCACCCAGACGACATGGCTGATGACGACCTCGGGCACGACCGGCATTCCGAAGATCGTTCCCCACAGCCTCAAATCCCTTGCGCGCAGCGTCTACCGCTTTGCCCCCGCCGAAGCGCCGACCTGGGGCCTTCTCTATGACCCGACCCGCTTTGCCGGGCTTCAGGTCACGCTTCAGGCGCTGATTGGCGGCGGGCGGCTGGTCGTGGCCGACACCCATCGCCCGATAGCCGAGCAGATCGCGGCCTTGGCACGCCAAGGTGTTACCCACCTTTCGGCGACGCCGACTCTCTGGCGGCGCATCCTGATGGTGCCGGGGCACCGCGACCTCCCCCTGAAGCAGGTCACGCTTGGTGGCGAGATCGCCGATCAGGCCACGATGGATGCGCTCCGCGTCTCGTTCCCGGCGGCGCGCGTGACCCATATTTATGCTTCGACCGAGGCGGGCGTCGGCTTTTCGGTGAATGACGGAAGGGCGGGCTTCCCCGAGGCCTATCTGTCCGCAGCGCCCGGCGGCACGAGGCTCAAGCTTGTCGACGGCATCCTCTGGCTTCGCCCGGCCACCGCCGCCGCGCCGGGGTCGGATGTCGAAGTCGATGCAGATGGCTACGTCCGCTCCGGCGACATGATCGAGACGCGGGGCGACCGCCTGCACTTCCTTGGCCGGGAAAACGGCGTCATCAACGTCGGCGGCGTGAAGTTCTTCCCCGAAACGGTGGAGGATGCGGTCAAGACCGTGCCGGGTGTGGCGCTGGTGCAGGTCACCTCCAAGAAGAACCCGATCACCGGCACCCTCGTCGTGGCCGAGATCCAGGTTCAGGACGGTGCCGACCCGGCAATCGTGAAACAGGCCATCCTCGATACCTGCCGAGCGAAACTGGTGCGGGAGGCGGTGCCCGCCATCGTGCGTTTCGTCGACGGATTCGAGACGAACGCGGCCGGAAAACTTGTGCGTAAGGGAGCGACCTCAGGATGAAGACGGTTCTTGTGACGGGGGTTTCGCGCGGTCTCGGGCTCGCCACGGCCCGGCGTCTGTTGGATGATGCCGAGGCTTATCGGGTGGTCGGGACCAGCCGGACCCTCAGCGACGAATACGGCGCGCTTGTCGAAGAGAGCAAGGGCCGGGCGGAATTCGTGCAGAGCGACCTTGGTGAGATCGACAGCATCCCCGGCCTTGTCGGCGATGTGGTCGACCGGCACGGCACGCTTTGGGGGCTCGTGAACAACGCCGCCATCGGCATGGACGGCGTGCTGGCAACGATGCACCAGACCGACATCCAGAAGGTGCTGACGGTCAACCTGATGGCACCTCTCGTTCTCATCAAATACGCCTCGCGCGGGATGCTCGCCAAGCGTGAGGGGCGGATCGTCAGCATTTCCTCGATCATCGCCTCGACCGGGTTCCACGGTCTTGCGGCCTATGCCGCGTCGAAGGCCGGCCTTGAAGGCATGACGCGGTCGCTTTCGCGCGAGCTTGGCAAGCGCGGCATTACCGTCAATTGCGTGGCGCCGGGCTATATGGAAACGGAGATGACCAGCAGCCTTGACGGGCACAAGCTGGAATCGATCCGCCGCCGCGCGCCGCTGGGACTCGCTCTGCCCGAAGATGCCGCCGGCGCGGTCGCCTATCTCCTTGGCCCTGAGGCCGCGCGGATCACCGGAACGATCCTGACGGTGGATGGCGGCAGCACCGCCTGACAAGCTCGCAGCCTAGCAGATGCGCGGCAGTTGTTCGCCGACCAGCATGTCGACGATCCGCGTCCCGCCGAAGAGGGTCCGCATCGCCACCCGGCCCGGATGGGCGGCGCTGGCGCGGCCGATGATCGTGGCGCCCTCGCCCTCCGGACAGGCGCGCATCGCCGCCAGCGCCGCCTCAGCCTCCGCCTCGGGAACGAAGGCGACAAGCGTGCCTTCATTGGCGAGGTAGAGGGGGTCTAGCCCGAGAATCTCGCACAGCCCCCGCACTTCGGGGTGCAGCGGCAACGCCTCCTCCTCGATCATGACGCCGACGCCTGCGGCCCCGGCCAGCTCGTTCAGCGCTGAGGCGATGCCGCCCCGCGTCGCATCCCGCGCCGCCGCCATAGAGGGGGCCGCATCAAGCACCGCCGCCATCAGATGCCCAAGTCCGGCGCAGTCCGAGGGCACCGTGACCGTCAGCGCGAGATCGCCTCGGGCGGCAAGGATCGCGGCGCCATGATTGCCAAGTGGTCCGTTCACGATCACCACATCGCCCGGCCTGATCCGATGCGCGCCGATGTCGCAGCCTGCCGGAATCACGCCGACCCCCGCCGTGGTGACAAAGACGCCGTCGCCCTTGCCGCGCTCGACGACCTTGGTGTCGCCGGTGACGATCCTGACCCCGGCCTTCGCCGCCTCGGCCTGCATCGACTGGGCAATGCGCCGCAGAAGTGCAATCTCGCAGCCTTCCTCGATGATGAAGGCCGCCGAGAGCCACAGGGGCCGCGCCCCGCCGACAACCAAATCGTTCACCGTGCCGCAAACGGCGATCTTGCCGATATCGCCACCGGGAAACTCCAAGGGCGTGACCACGAAACTGTCGGTGGTGAAGGCCAGACGCGCGCCGGGTTCGGCCAGCGCCGCCTCGGAAAGCCGGGCCTGATCCTCCATCCCCTCGGGGCGGAAGACGGCGGCGAAGACCTCTTCGATGAGGTCGCGCATGGCGGTGCCGCCTCCGCCATGGGCCATCGTCACCCGATCATCACGCAAGGCCATCTGACCCTCACTTTCTGTCCAAAAGTACTCCGGGGGTGCGGGGGCTGGCCCCCGCTACTCCGCCGCCACCCGCGCGCCGCCATATTGCCAATAGGCCGCACAGGCGCCTTCCGAAGACACCATCAGCGCGCCGAGCGGCATTTCCGGCGTGCAGCCCTTGCCGAACTGCGGGCAGGCGGTGGGCTTGATCCGGCCGGTCATCACCTGGCCGCAGGCGCAGCCCTCGATCTCCGGCACGTCGCGCGGGCCGGCGGCATAGCCGATGCCGAACTTCTCCTCGGCGTCAAAGGCGCGGTAAGCTTCACGAATGCGCAAACCGCTGGCGTCGATCTCGCCAAGCCCTCGCCATTCGAAGGAGGGGCGGCGTTCGTAGACATCGGCGATGGCGGCCAGCGACACCGGATTGCCATGCTCAGGCACCACGCGGGCATATTGGTTCTCGACCGAAGCGCGCCCCTCGGCGATCTGGGTCAGCACCATCAGCACCGATTGCAGAAGGTCCGTCGGCTCGAAACCCGCGACGACAAGCGGCTTGCCGTAATCCGCCGCGATGAAATCGTAGGGATGAACCCCGATCACCATCGAGACATGTCCCGGCCCGATGAACCCGTCCAAAACCATATGGGGATCGTCGAGAAGCGCCTTGATCGGCTCGGGCACGGTGATGTGGTTGCAGAAGACGCTGAAATTATTCAGCCCTTCACGCGCCGCCTGTTGAATGGACAGCGCCGTCGAGGGTGTCGTTGTCTCGAAGCCGAGGCCGAAGAACACTACCTCGCGCTCGGGGTTCCGCCGCGCGATTTCCAGCGCGTCGAGCGGTGAATAGACCATGCGGATATCGGCCCCCGCCGCCTTTGCCTGCAACAGGCTCTTCTTGTGACCGGGCACCCGCATCGCGTCACCGAAGGTGGTGAAGATCACCTCCGGCCGCTCGGCGATCTCCACGCATTCATCGACCCGCGACATCGGTAGGACGCAAACCGGGCAACCCGGCCCGTGGATGAACTCGATCCCCTCGTGGATCAGCTTGTCGAGCCCGTAGCGGAAGATCGAATGGGTATGACCGCCGCAGATCTCCATGATGTGGACGGGCTTTTCGCCCGTGGCGCCGATCTCGTCGGCCTTGTGGGCGATTGCCGCCAGTAGGCCCTTGGCCGCCGTCGGATCGCGGAATTCGGATGCGAATTTCATGCCGTGCCCTCCAGTGCGCGTGCGCCCTCTGCCATCTGCTGCAACGTTTCCTGCGCCTCGCCAAGATCGCGGAGCGCTTCCAGAGTCTTTGCCGCCTCATCCTCGTCGATCACCGACATGGCAAAGCCGACATGGATCAGCGCCCAATGCCCGATGAGCGCCTCAAGCGGCCCGTCGGCGATGCAGGCGACGTTCACCTCGCGTTTCACCCCCGACACATCGGCCATCGCCATCAGGCGGGCCTCGTCGGTAATGGCGACGATCCGCCCCGGAATACCCAGACACATTGTCAGTCCTCCTCTTCATCCTCATCGGCCGTGACCCGGCCCGGCTGGCTGATGCCATAGCGATCGAGTTTCGCGCGAAGGCCGACCCGGCTCAGGCCAAGCTCGGCGGCGGCATGGCTCTTGTTCCAGCGCAGCCGCGTCAGCGTTTCGCGCAAGATGCGCATTTCGACGAGTTCGACCCGATCCTTCAGGCTTCCCGCCGCCATCAGGGCAGTATCGGCGCTGCGATCCGCCCCGGCCTCATTCGGTGCGGCCTGCAGGATGTGGCGCGAGATGACCTCGGCCCCGACGACGGAGCCTTGGGCGAAGATCAGCATCCGCGTGACTTCGTTTTCCAGTTCGCGCAGGTTTCCCGGCCAGTCATAGTTCTCAAGGAATTCCAGCGCCGCCTCGTCAAGCCCGTGAACCTGCTTGGAATGGACCCGCGCAGCCTCGAAAAGTGAATGCTGCGCCAGAAGCGCCACGTCGCCGGGCCTTGCGCGCAGGGGCGGCACCGCGACCTCACCCAAGGACAGCGCGTAGTAAAGATCGGCACGGAAGGCGCCATCGGCGACCAGCGCCTTCAGGTCGCGGTGCGCGCCAGTGATGAGCCTGAGATTGGTGGATGTCGTCTCCATCGCGCCGATCTGCTGGAAGGCGCCTTCCCGGACCAATCGCAGAAGCGACAGTTGCAGGCGCGGCGACAGGCTGTCGACGCCGTTGAGGAACAACGTCCCCCGGTCGGCCTTCTGCGCCAGCCCGATCTTTGATCCGTTCAGCGCCGCAACCGCCCCGCGCCTTGCGCCGAAAAGCTCAAGCTCGATCAGCTCATCGGTCAGGCCGGAACAGTTCAGCTCATAGAAGGGCTTGTCAGAGCGAAGCGAGATGTAATGCATCGCCCGCGCCATCGCGGCCTTGCCCGTCCCCGGCTCTCCGGTCAGAAGGGCCGGCACGTCGAAGCTTGCGTACTGTCGGGCAGTGGCGATCACCGCGTTCATCGGCGAGTTCGGCGCGCGGAGGATCGTTTCGAACCCGTGGCCGGCGCGAAGAACCTGCCGCCGGGTTTCCAGCTTCGACTCCGCGGTGGAGCCCAGAAGCCGCATCTCAAGGCTCAGCCGTTCATGTTCCCGCATCAGCTGGAACAGCGTCGTCGCATTCCGTGCAGCGATCAGAAGCTGGTCGGGGTGCCAGGGCTTGGTGATGAACTGGTAGATGCCGGCGTCATTGATCGCGGCGACGATGTCGGCGGTATCGGTATAGCCGGTGATGATGATGCGCACGCATTCCGGCCAGCGTTCGCGCACATCGGTCAGGAAGGCGACGCCGCTTTGCCCCGGCATCCGCTGGTCGCAGAAGATCGCCTGAACCCATTGCTCCTCAAGCACCATGGTCGCTGCGGCGGCGTCGGCGGCGGTGAGGATGTCGAACTCATCCTCAAGCGCCATCTTCATCGCGGCAAGCGAGTGCGGCTCATCATCGACCAGAAGGATTGTGGGGCGGGCGGGGCGTGCCATCACTCGGCGGCCTCCCTCCGGGACTTGGCTTGAAGTCCGGCCTTCAGCCATTCTGTCCAGGCCGCCATCCCCTCGCCGGTCTTGGCCGACAGGCGCAGAATTTCGATCTTCGGGTTCACCCGGCGCAGGTTCGCCTCATAGGCATCCAGATCGGCGTCGCAATGCGGCGCGAGGTCCACCTTGTTCAGGATGGCAAGCCGGGCGGCGGTGAACATGTCAGGGTATTTCAAGGGCTTGTCCTCGCCCTCCGTCACCGAAAGGATCGCCACCTTGGCATCCTCGCCCAGATCGAAGGCGGCGGGGCAGACGAGATTGCCAACATTCTCGATGAAGAGAAGGCTGTGAAGCGCCGGGTGCAGGTGATCCATCGCATGGCCGACCATATGCGCATCGAGGTGGCAGCCCTTGCCGGTGTTGACCTGGATGGCCCGCGCCCCGGTGGCGCGGATGCGGTCGGCGTCGTTCGATGTCTGCTGGTCGCCCTCGATCACCGCGAGGGGCGTGCCCTTCAGGGCGGCGATGGTGGCGCAAAGAAGCGTGGTCTTGCCCGACCCGGGCGAGGAGACGAGGTTGACGGCGAAGGCGCCGATCGCCTCAAGCACCTGCCGGTTCTCTGCCGCATAGCCATCATTCTTCGACAGGATCGAGGTTTCGATCTCGATCAGCCGGGCCTGGCTCATGCCGGGAACCTCGGTCCCCGCCGGGCCCTGGCCGAAATGGATGTCGCCATGCGCGCCGTGTTGGTGGTTGTGGTGATGATGGTCATGGCCCTGCGCATCGACATGGCCGAAGGGCAGCTTTTTCTCAGGTACATGGCGATGCCCCTCGAACGACGCACCCCCGCATCCGCACACCGTGCACATCAGATGACCTCCATATCCTTGATCCGCATTTCGTCGCCGCCCTGCGGCAAGAGCTTTCCGCCGCCGCAATCCGGGCATGGGTCCAGCCGGTCGGCGATTTCCACCTCATGCGCGCAGTCAAAGCAGAGCGCGCGCCCCGGCAGGTCGATCATCTCCAGCGCCGCGCCCTCGGCGGGCGATCCGCGCATCACCACGTCGAAGGCGAAAGCCAGCGCCTCCTTCTGGACGCCGGCAAAACGCCCGATCTCGACCCGCATCCGCGTCACCCGGCCAAAGCCGCGCTGCCTCGCCTGATCCTCGACAATCCCCCGGATGCCTTCGGCCAGCGACATTTCATGCATTGGCCATCTCCCGCACATGCCACGGCAGGCAGGGATCGAAGCACTCCACGACAAGCGGCGCAAGATGGCGTTTGGACACGGGCAGCGCGGCAAGCGCCGAAAGCATCGCCCCGTCCCGTTCGCAGTAGTCATCCGTCGGCGTCCGACGGCGGACGGCGGTGACGCGGCCATCGGTGACGCGGACGCTGATCCGGTAGATCCCGCGCGCCGAAGGCGCCTCGGCCTCTCCGGGTTCGATCAACTGGGCCACGGGCTGCCAGCCGCCAAGGCAGACCTCCAGATCGAGAAACCGCGCGACGGTGCGCCAGAGCGGCCCCCGGCCATGTTCTCGCTCGATCCGTTCCATCACCCGGCGCCCGGCATGGCGGATCGCGGCGGAATTCTCGCAAGGACCGGGGCCGAGGGGCGCGAAGGCGAGGACACGGCTTGCCGCTTCGCCGGGGGCGAACATGCCGGCTAGTTCCCGCACGAGCGGCGCAAGCCCGGCATCTCCGGCGAGCCAGTCCTGAAACTCATCCCAGCGGCGCGGAAACCGTCCCGAAGCGCCGAAAAGCGCCTGTGCCACCGAAGCCGGATTTCCCTGCCAGCCCGCCGGCAGCGGCATCGGTGCGCGGCCCATCGCACGCGGCAGACCAACGAAAAGGCGAAAGAGCGTGTCGCGCAGGATCTCGGCCCTTATGCCGTCATCCGACACCGCCGGCAGGCCGAAGGCCGCCCGCGCCGCCGCTTCCTGCGCATGGCGGCAAAGGTTGAAGAGCCGCCCCAGCATCTCGACCGCCGCCTCGGGCGTCCGGCCAAGAAGCAGCGCCTCGGCCCCGAGCGATCCGGGCGCCGTCAGGCCGGGCGCCAGACGCCCGTCCTTTTCCGCCAGGGTGATCGCCAGCCGGGCCTGCATCGCTACTCCTCCGCCCCCGTCGACAAACCGCCGGTGATAACCGCGCGGCGGCTTGCGGCCACAGGAATGAGGCGCGGCACCTCAGGCTCCGCTTCCGATTCGGGCGGCAGAAGCTCCACCTCCCGCGCCGCGCGGATCTCGGCGGCGCGGTCGGTTTCTTCGCGGTTCTCGCCATCGAAAAGCGCTGCCATCACCTCGCGGGCGACATCGACCGCGTTCATCTGGCTGGTGAAATCCTCCATCGGAGAGAAGAGCGAACAGGCCTTGTAGCCGCCGGTCATCTCCCTGATATTGTGGATGAATTCATAGTCGCCCGAGGGGAAGCCGATCACTTCCTTGGCCCCGGGCCGAAGGTCGGACCAATCTTCGCCCGGTGCCGGCAAGAGGACGAGGTTCATGAACCAGGGTGCCACCAGAACGCCCAGAAGCCGCCCGCCCTCATGCGCGCGGAACCCAATCGCCTCGACATGAAGCGCGTGGTTGATGATCGGCACGTCGCGCATCTTGGCGTGGTAGACCTCGGTGAAATCCTGCACCAGAAGCTTCGCCCGCTGAGCGATATCCTCGGCCACGCGCGCCTCATCGCTGCCGGGATCGCTTTGCACCATGAACTGTTCCTTCGGCGCGCCGCAATCGGGGCAGGACCAGTCCTCGGGCAGGTTCAGGAAGGCGGTGCCGGGCGGCACCTGCCGGTAGTCGTCGCCGGTGGCCGGGTCATAGACCGACCAGCAGATCTTGCACTCCATGATCGCCGCGGGCGAGATCTTCGCCGCCGCCCCCATGTAGGACCCTTCGAAGCGCGGGCTGTCCATGCTCATCTGATCGCCTCCAGCACTTCGCGGATGCGGCGCGCGCTGTCGGCCAGATCCTCGGGCGCGGCAAGGGCAACCTCGGGCATGGCCGTCACCTCGAACGTGTCGAGGATCAGCGTATCCATGGAGTTGTAAAACTGCACCCGCCAGACATGGGCCTGCGCCGTCGCCGTCACCCGGCAATTGCCATAGCCGCGCGACAGGATCGTCACCGACCCTTGCCCAAGCGCCTCGTCGAGCCAGCTAAGGTCTTCCTCGGTATGTGGCAGGAGGGTGAGGTTGACGACATGGGGCGGCGCCCCTTCGGCGAAGACCAGCGACTTGTCGATCAGTTCGGCAAAGATCGCCGGGGCGTTGACGACGCCGGGCTTGCGGCCGGCGAGGACGCCGATCGCCGGGCGGTCCGGCAGGAAGGCGCGGGTTCCGGCAAGGGCCGGGGCCGGCGCCACCTCGATCCGGTTCACGCCCATGCCGGTCAGGACCCAGACCCCGGCAAAGACGCTTTCCTGCGCCGCGACGGACGGCTTGCCGCGGATCTTCAGGCTGACCTCGCCCTGCCCCAGCGTCTCGGCGATCAGCGCGAGGTTGGCGGGGTCGAGCGCGGTCAGATCGAAGCTTTCCGAAGCACCGCCTTCGGCCACCCGTCCGGCGGCATCGGCGACGCGCCCCATGAGCGCGAGCGCCTCAGCCGCGACGGTGCGGTCGCCGAGGTCGGGCAGGCGCGGGCTGTAGGTCCGCATGCCGGAGGGCAGCGGCATGTATTCGAGTTCGACCCCATCCTCGGCGGCGGGCTGCGATCCGGGGCCGAAACCCGTCGGCGGCATGTGAAAGTTCTGGACCATGGTTTCCTCCTCAGGCCGCCTTTTTGGCCAGTATCTGCTGGATGCGGATCAGGTAATCGTCCCAGTCGCGGACCTTGGGGATCGCGCCGATCATCTGGCCGTCGCGGAAGAAGATGAACGAGGGCGTCTTGAGAACACCGTTGCCTTCCCGCACCTTCGCCTCGATCGCGTCATCCACCAACGCGCAGTCGAAGGCGCGCTGGAAGGTCATGTGAAGCTCGGGCAGGATCACCGCCGCGTCGGCGGTCTCCAGGTTGCGCACCGGGTCTCCCGGCACGAAAAGGCAATGGACGCCGGGCCGGCCGAGGTATTCCGCAAGGTCGGACATGTTGGAAAGACGCGGCCAGCCCATCTCGGCTTCCAGCCGCCGGATCAGCGGATGGTCGAAGGCGCCGCCGCTGCCGTGGTCGTCATCATCGTGATGGGCATGGTCATGCATGGGTCTATCCCTGGCTGTGGCCGGCATCGAGCGCGGCCTGAAGATGCGGCGGTAGTTCGGGGGTGCGGGCGTCGAGATCGGCGAAGGCGTCGCCGGCCTCCCCGCCCGCCATGATGCGGCGGAGCCCGTCGAGCGCGGCCGAAATCAGCGCCGCCTGCGCCTCGTCGATCACCTCATGCGCGGTGCCGAGGAAGGTCAGCACCCAGGCGCCAACCGGCACGTCGCCGACAAGGCTGAGGTCGATCCGGCTGACATCGTGCCCGTCCGTCGCCGTGGCGGCGATGCCGTCGACCGACAGGATGCGCATGGGGATGCCGACGCACATCAGGCCTGCTCCGGGAAGAAACGCTTATCGCCGGTGCGGCAGGCCTGATCCTCGGAAGGCCGCCCCGCCTCATAGGCATCTCGGCGGATCGCGGGATCGGCAAGAAGGCTGTCATCGGCGCGGCCCGTCTCGACCGCAACACCCCAACGTGAGAGCTGGTCGAGAGCCACCGCAATCGCCGGGTCGATCTGTGCGGCAGTCACGGCACGAAGGCCGCCGCCGAAATCCTCAAGCTCCTTGGGCTGGCAACCGATGAGGAGGAGGCGCCCGGGGCAGTAGCCCATCAGCCGCGCGGTGGCGATCACGTCCTGAAAGCCGGTCTGATGCAGGCTCATCTTCTTGGCGCCCATGAAGGCCGGCACCTCGTCGCCCTCGACGATCTTCATGGTGCCGGGCGTGAGGCCGTAATCCACCGCGTCGAAAACGATGAGCGCATCGGCCTCCTCAAGAAACGGCAAGAGGTAGAGGCCCTGAGTGCCGCCATCGAGAACCCGGACGGTCGGCGGAAAGCTGAAGCGTTCGGCCAGACGCTCGACACAGCGGACGCCAAAACCTTCGTCTGCCCAAAGGACATTGCCGATGCCAAGGATCAGGATGGATTGCGGTTGCCCGTCGGGCGACATGACATTCTGGTGGTCCATCAAAAGGGCCTCCCCTGCCCAGATGCTGGATGGCGGGCTTTCGCCCTTGGTCATCTCTGAAAGTATCCTTTGCAGGCGGCGGCGGGCAACAAATTGTTAAATCTGGCGATGCTGATGTAGTCTATTGATAAGTAAATATAAAAACTCATTCGGAGCTTCGCCGGGTCGCGCAGAATGGAAAGTTGGTTATCACTAGATGGTAAAAGTAAAAGGCGTACTGCCAATGAAGAAGGGCGGGCCATTGGCCCGCCCTCTCCTGCATCCGACTCGCGCCCCGCTCAGTCGGGCCGGTCGTCCTTGAACGTCCGGTGGCCCGAGATCATCGTCGAGACGATGGATTGGCGGCTCATGATGTCCTCGCGCACGGCGACATAGATATGAACGACCATGAAGACGACGATCCACCACATGCCGAGGTGATGCAGCGTGTGCAGCCGCTGGCTGTTCTGCACCAGCCCCAGCACCCAGCCGAAGAGCGTGTCGAAGATCGAGCCTTGCCCCGCGCCTTCGGCATAAAGCGCCATGCCGGTGATGATCATGAAGCTGACGCCGAGGGTGATGAAGAAGAACATGGCAAGCTGGGCCAGCGGGTTGTGGCCCACGTATTTCTTCGGCTCCTTCGCCAGGAAGAGGTACCAGCGCACCTCGTAAAGCACCTCGCGCCAGTATTCCCCGCTCCAGAACGGGAAGTAGAACAATTGCCGGGAGTGGTGATTGCCGACAAAGGCCCAGTAGATGCGGCCGAAGAAGCCGACCGTCAGGATCATGCCGGCGGCGAAGTGGACAAAGCGGATGTAGCCGAAGACGAACTGGTCATAGGCCTCGCCCGTTCCCATGGTCGGCAGGGGCGAGCCGATGAAGTAGCCGGTGACCATCAGCGTGAGGATCGCGGCGGCGTTGATCCAGTGCCAGATCCTGACCGGCGCCTCATAGACATAGACCGAGGTCTGGCGGCTGGCGCTGGAAAGGTCCTCAGGGTCGGCCTGGACGCCCCGCAATGTCGGGGCCTCAGTTGTGACGTTCGTCATGACATGGCCCCCTCATCCCACGAGAAGCCAGAGGCCGCCGAAGGCGACGGCCGCCCCGGCAATGCGCTGCGCCACCCGCGCGACGGCTCCGTCCGCCGCCATCCGCGCCAGACCGATGCCGCACAGGTGCAGAAGGCCGGTCGAGATCAGGAAGCCCGCCATATAGGCCGCAGCGCCGCCCGTGGCCTCGCTCGCATGGGCATGGCCGTGGCTGACGGCGAAAAGACCGATCGCCGCCAGTGACAAGCCGGTCATCGCCAGGGATTGCCTGCGCCGCGACAGGAGGGTCAGAAGCCCGAAGGCCACGACCGACAGGGTGATCCAGACCTCAACCATCGGCAGTGGCATCCCGGCCCAGCTGAGGCCCGCGCCGGCCACCATCGCGCCCATGAAGGTCGCCGCCCCCGCCCAGACCCGTCCGGGCAGGACGAAGCCCGACCAGAGCCCGACCGCGACCATGGCAAGGACGTGATCAAGCCCGCCGACCGGGTGTTCCAGACCCGGCAGGAAGCCACTGACGAAATCCCCGGTATGGGCCAGCGCCGGCGTCGCCATCAGCGCCGCCACGCCCGCAACTGCTAGTTTCTTCATCTTCCTTCCCTCCCTCAGCGGACTTTGACATTGGCCATTTCGTGGCCGTCAGGGGACATCACATGGGTCGAACAGGCGAGGCACGGATCGAAGGAATGCAGCGTCCGCAGGATTTCGACCGGCTCTTCCGGGCGTTCCATCTTGGTGTCCATCAGGCTCGCCTCGAAGGCGCCGATATTGCCGGCCACGTCGCGGGGCGAGCCGTTCCACGTGGTCGGCACGACGCATTGGTAGTTCTCGATCCGACCGTCCTTGATCTTGATCCAGTGACCCAGCGCACCGCGCGGCGCCTCGGTGGCGCCGACGCCCTTGGCTTCCTTCGGCCAGGTCTTCGGGTCCCATTTCTCGACATTGGCGGTGGTCGAATCGCCGTTCTTGATGGTTTGCACCAGCTTGTCGAAGAAGTGCTTCTGGAGCCTGCCGCAGTACTCGCTTTCCAGGGCCCGCGCCGCCGTGCGACCGAGGGTAGAGAAAAGCGCCGTCAGGGGCAGGTTCATGGTGCGCAAAAGCCCGTCGACCTGGTTCTTGATGTCCTCATGCCCCTTGGCATAGCCGACGACATAGCGGGCGAGGGGGCCCACCTCCATCGCGTGGCCCTTCCAGCGCGGCGCCTTGATCCAGGAATACTTCGCCGCCTCGTCGAGTTCGATGATGTTGGTGCGGGTGCCCTTGGCGTTTGGCCCAAGCTCATACTTCGGCTCGGTCACGCCGTCCCAGGGATGCAGGCCCTTGCCCGGCTCACCATAGGTGTACCAGCTATGGTCGACGAACTCCTGCACCTGCTCGGGGTCGCGCTGGTCGACGTCGTGGACCTCGTTCAGGTTGCCGTTGATGATCGCGCCGCGCGGCAGGTAGAGGTTCTCCGCACTGAAATCATTGGGGTTTTCCGGGATGTCGCCATAGGCCATCACCGACTTTCCGGAAAGACCGCCGCCATAGAGCCAGTTCTTGTAGAACCCGCCGATGGCGACCACATCCGGGATGTAGACGTTCTTGTTGAACTCCATGCACTTGTCGATGATCGACGAGACCATGTTCAGCCGTTCCATGTTGATCGCCCCGACAGAGCCGGTGCCATCGACATTGATCGGGCAGGGAACGCCGCCGACAAGCCAGTTCGGATGCGGGTTCTTGCCGCCGAAGATCGTGTGGATCTTCACGATCTCCTTCTGGAGGTCGAGCGCCTCAAGGTAGTGCGTCGTCGCCATCAGGTCAGCCTCGGGCGGCAGAAGATAGGCCGGATTGTCCCAGTAGCCGTTCTTGAAAAGTCCAAGCTGGCCCGATTCCACGAAGGCCTTCAGTCGGTTCTGAACATCGCGGAAGTACCCCGGCGATGACATTGGATGCGACGGGCTGACAATCTGCTGCAACTCGCTCGTGGCCTTCGGATCGGCCTTCAGCGCGTTGATCGGATTCACCCAGTCGAGCGCATGCAGATGGTAGAAATGCACGACGTGGTCGTGAATTTCCAGGTTCAGCTGCATGATGTTGCGGATGGAGTTGGCATTGTTCGGTATCGTGATCCCGAGCGCATCCTCCACCGCGCGCACGGAAGTCAGCGCATGGGTGCCGGTGCAGACGCCGCAGATCCGCTCGGTGAAGGCCCAGGCATCGCGCGGGTCGCGGCCCTTGAGGATGACCTCAAGCCCGCGCCACATCGTGCCGGTTGAGACGGCATTGCGGATGATGCCCTGCTCGTCCACGTTCACTTCGCAGCGCATATGCCCTTCGATCCGGGTGACCGGATCAACGACGATCCTTTTGCCGGTACTGTCCAGGTTGAAGCCGTTCGGTGTCGCGCCCATGGCTCAGCCCTCCACTTTCTCTTGGTTTTTCTTCTGCGCGCGTTTCAGCGCCGAGATGGCGGCATGGACCGCCACCGCACCGCCGACGACACCGGCGGCGGTCATGCCGACCCTGTCGGCATTCTCCTCGATCCCGAACTGCTTGATGTTGGTCAGCCGGTTGTAGAACGATCCCTGATCCCAGAACCCGTCCTCGGAGCAACCGATGCAGCCGTGACCCGACTGGATCGGGAAGCTGGTGCCCTCGTTCCAGCGCACCGTCGAACAGGCGTTGTAGGTGGTCGGCCCCTTGCAGCCCATCTTGTAGAGGCAATAGCCCTTCCTCGCATTGTCGTCGTCCCAATGTTCGATGAACTGGCCGGCGTCGAAATGCGGGCGGCGGTAGCATTTGTCGTGGATGCGCTGGCTGTAGAACATCTTCGGACGGCCCTGGCGGTCAAGCTCGGGCATCTTGTCGAAGGTCAGCATGTAGGTGATGACCCCGGTCATCACCTCGGCGATGGGCGGACAGCCCGGGACCTTGATGATCGGCTTGTCGAGGATGACCTTGTGCACCGGCGTCGCCCGCGTCGGATTCGGTGCCGCCGCCTGCACGCAGCCGTAGCTCGCGCAGGCGCCCCAGGAGATGATGGCCTTGGCATGCTCTGCCGCCATCTTCAGTTGCTCGACAAAGGGTTTGCCGCCGACGATGCAATACATCCCGTCCTCGTTCAGCGGCGGGTTGCCTTCGACGGCAAGAATGTAGTTGCCCTTGTACTTTTCGATCGTGTCCATCAGCGCGGCTTCTGCCTGAAACCCCGCCGCCGCCATCAGCGTGTCGTCGTAGTCGAGCGAGATCATCGACAGCACGACATCCTTGGCCAAGGGGTGCGCCGAGCGGATGAAGCTCTCCGAACAGCAGGTGCATTCAAGGCCATGGACCCAGATCACCGGCGTCCTTGGCTTTGTCGCCATCGCATGGGCGATCTTCGGCACGAAGGCAGGGCCAAGGCCAAGTGCGGCGGCCGTAAGCGAGCAATATTTCATGAAGCTGCGCCGGGTGATCCCCTGACGGCGCATGACCTCATAGAAGGTTTCGATCTGAGACACTGTTTCCTCCCCTGTCCCCCGGTGTCAGGCGGACCTCGGCCCGCGCGATCCCTACAGGATGGAAGCCAAGTGGCCGGGAAACAGCGGAAATCGCCGGATTTGGTGGAGTTAATTTTATCGTTATGAGTCAAATGGTTACTGATGTTTTGGCCTTTCTCCCGGTGCACCTGCCGACAAGCCCCTGACCGGCGCGACCCGGCTTCGGACAGCGGCTTTTCAGCCGCGCCGCAGCGTATCGCCGGGGGCCGCTGCCGCGATCAGCGCCTGCCCGAGCGCCAGCCCGCCATCATTCGCCGGCACCTTGCGGTGGATCAGGACGGGCACATCGCCAAGCGCCCACATCGTCGCCGAAAGCAGCCCTGCATTCTGAAAACACCCGCCCGAAAGCGCCACGGCCTTGGCCTCGCCGCTCTCCACCAGCCCACGCGCCAGCCGGGCAAAGGCCTGCGCCAGCCCGGTCTGGAAGCGCCAAGCTACCCGCTCCGGCCCCAGCCTCCGGAGGCTGTCGGCATGAAGGGCCGCGAACATCGGTCGGGGGTCAATCTCCCTGCCATCAAGGCCGAAGTCATAGCTCTCACCCGGCCCGCCCGCCGCCAGCGCCTCAAGCCGCATCGCCGCCTCACCCTCATAGCTCTGCCGCAGCGGGCAAAGCCGGAGACTGGCCGCGACGGCATCGAAAAGCCGCCCCGCAGATGAGGACAGGGGCGCGTTGATACCCTTCGCCGCCGCCTGCCGCAACAGGTCGCGCGGCGCGGTCGGAAAAAGCCGATCCGCCCAGTCGGCAAGCCCAGCCTGATCGAGCCGAACCAAAGCATTGCGCCAAGGCTCCGCCTGCGCCTTGTCGCCGCCGACGAGCGGCGCCGGCTTCAGCCAGAACCGCCGCTCGTAGCCTTGGTAGTCGCCGAGCAGCAACTCCCCGCCCCAGACCGTGCCATCAGGCCCAAGCCCCAGCCCGTCGAGCACGATCCCCGCCACCCTGCCGCCGTCCAGCGGCCAGAGGTTCTCGCCAAGACAGGCGGCAAGGTGGGCGTGGTGGTGCTGCACCGCAACCAGCCCCATCCCCCCGGCCTCGGCCCGCGCGACTCCGTGCCGAGTCGCCCGGAAATCGGGATGGAGGTCCACCGCCACCCGCTCCGGTCGATGGTCGAAAAGCGCGGCATAGTCCGCATCCGCCTTCAGGAACTCCTCGAACGTCAGCGCCTCGTCCAGCTCGCCGAGGTGATGCGACAGAAGCGCCTGCCCGTTCTTCAGAAGACAGATCGCCGCCTTCATCTGGCCGCCATAAGCCACAACCTGCGGGCTGTCCGCGAAGCCCGGCGGCAGCGCCAGCGTCCCCGGCACGCGACCCCGCGCCCGCCGCAGCACCATCGGCCCTTCCGGCGTCAGCCGCTCAACCGAGTCGTCCAGTCGCCGGGCAATGTCGCGGTCATGGAGAAGGAAGGCATCGGCGAACCCGGCCAGCTTCTCCAGCGCCTCCGTATTGCCGACAACCTGCGGTTCACCGGAGAGATTGCCCGAGGTCATGACCAGAGGCCGCGCGACGGCGCGGAGCAGGAGGTGGTGGAGCGGCGTGTAGGGAAGCATGAAGCCCAGCGTCACCATGCCGGGCGCCAACGCTTCCGGCAGTGTTCCACGCGACGGCAACAGAAGGATCGGCGCGGCGGGGTCCGCAAGATGCGCTTCTTCTGCCGGGGAGGGCATGGCATGGGCGCGGATCATCTCAAGCGTCGCCATCAGCGCGAAGGGCTTCGCCGGGCGGCGCTTCCTCTGACGCAACAAGTCGATGGCATAAGGATTGGTGGCATCACAGGCCAGATGAAACCCGCCAAGCCCTTTCACCGCCAGGATCTCACCCGCCAGCAACCGCCGCGCCGCCTCAGTCACCGGATCGCCCGCCGCCTCCGCGCACGAGGCCCAAAGCCAGAGCCGCGGCCCACAGGCCGGACAGGCGACGGGCTGGGCATGAAAGCGGCGGTCGGCGGGGCTTTCGTATGCCGCGCGGCAGTCCGGGCATATCGGAAAACCCGCCATCGTGGTCTTGGCGCGGTCGTAGGGCAGGCCCTTCAGGATCGTATAGCGCGGCCCGCAATGGGTGCAGTTGGTGAAGGCATAGCCCTGCCGCCGTCCCGGTGACAGGATCTCCTCAAGGCAGGCGGGGCAGGTCGCTGCATCCGGCGTCACCCGCGTTTCGGCCCCGGCGCCGCGCGAGGCGGCAATCTCGAATCCCTCGGACAACTCCCCCTTGAAAGACGAAACCTCCACCGCATCGACCCGCGCCAGCAGCGGCGCGCGCTTCGGGATCGCCGCCACGAACTCCTCGATCCGGTCGCCCGTCGCCTCGATCAGCACCCCTTCGGGATCATTCAGCACCCGACCCCGCAGCCCGAACTCCTGCGCGAGTTGCCAGATGAACGGCCGGAACCCGACCCCCTGCACCTGCCCGCGCACTCGGATACGCCACAAAATCCAGCTTCCCTCTTTCATCTTGCGCAAAATACCTCGGGGGTGCGGGGGCAGCGCCCCCGCCCTTGAGCGATCAATGCACCGTGCAGACCATGCATGGATCGAAACTCCGCACGATATGCTGGACAGTGAGCGGCGTCACTTCGCCCTCGCCGACCTCGGCTCCGACCAGCGCCGCCTCTAGCGCCCCCGGCACGCCGCCCGCATCGCGAGGCGAGAAATTCCAGGTCGTCGGCGCGATGATCTGGTAGCGGGCGATCCGCCCTTTCTCGATCGTCAGCCAGTGGCCGAGCGCACCGCGCGCGGCTTCGACCAGCCCGGCGCCCTGACCCTCCGCAGGGATCGGCCCGCGCGCCATGAAGCGCTCGGCGGGGTCGATGCTTGCAAGGCAGTCCTCCATGAAAAGCTGCGTCCGCGCCAGTTCCAGAAGCCGTCCGGCGACCCGGCCGAGAACCCCGCCACCGCCCGCCGCCGCAAAGCCAAGCGCCAGCGGATGGCCGTCCGTCACCTGCCGCGCCAGCGCCCCGGTCTCGACGACCTGCCCGCCGTAGCGCGGCGCCTTGCACCAGCTGTAGGCGCCGTCGCGCATGTCCTCATCCGGCAGCGTGGCGCCGTCATGGGGATGCGCCGATGGCCCCAGCATCCAGGCATGGCTCAGGTCCTCGGCGATCCGCGCGGGGTCAACGTGCGCCAGCGCGCCATCCTGCCAAAGCCCGCCGCGAAAACCGCATTCCCCGCGGGGAAGGGGATAGGCGCCGTAGGACAGATAACGCCCCGGCCCCGCCCCGATCCGGTCGAGCGCAAGGTCGGCGGCAACCTCGCAGAAAAGCCCTGCATCGCCCCGGCTCCAGCCCGCAAGGGCAGCGGGCGTGGCGAGGGCGGCAAACTCCTCGACCGGCGCGCCGAACAGCACCTCCTCAAGATAGCGGCGGAAGGCGCGGAGGCTGGTGTCGATACGGACAATGTCGCGCGCCGTCGGCGTCTTCGTCACCCCGCCCGGCTGGATCGCCAGCGTATGCGGCCACTTGCCCGCCAGCAGCCCGAGGATATGCATCAGCGCCGCCCGCGCCTCGACCGCCTGACGCGCGGCGGAGCCTTCCATGGCCGTAAAGCGCGCCACCGCGCGGTCATGCCAGACCCGGCCCCGATAGGCCGGGCGTGCAAAATCCGGCATGAAGAAGAGGTTGAAGTGGGTCAGGTGATCGGCGGCATTCTCGACCGCATGGATCAGCGCCGCCGTGATTTCCCCCATCGGCGCCGGCGTCAGTCCCTGCGCCGCCGCCAGCGCCCGCGCCGCCGCCGCCGACTGGCTGATCGAACAGATGCCGCAGATGCGCGGGGTGATCGTCAGCGCATCGCGCGGGTCCTTGCCGTCAAGCATCCTCTCGAAGCCGCGATAGAGGGGCGAGTTGACCCGCGCCTCGGCCACCCTGCCGTCCCGCACCGTCAGATGCACCTCAAGGTCGCCCTCGACGCGGTTGAAGGGGCCGACCACCAGTTCCGTCATGGCTTCGGCTTCCGCAAGGTCGGCGGCACCCTGATCCGGTCGGCGGTGGCGTTCCTGCCGATCCGGTCCGGCGTGGCGGCCTTGGAGAGGGAGGCGAGGGCCATGAACCAGGCCTTCGGCATGTCGGAGGGCAGGCCCACGGGGATGCCGGCGATCTTCGGCGTCTCGGTGAAGGCGTGGCGCGGTTCCTCGAACTCGGGCGCGGTGCAGTTGATGCAAGGATAGCCGCCCCGCGTGCAGGAGCCGTTGCCGTTCCAGGGGCGGATGTTGCAGTCGCCGACCGCCTGGGTGCCGACACAGCCGAGATGCTCCATCATGCAGCCGATCTCGGACAGGTTCCGGGCGGAGGCCTTGTATTCGTAGAACTCGTTCTTCGGGCAGGCATGATGGACGAGATGATCGGCGTAAAAGCGTGGCCGCGCGTAGCCGTCGAGACTGTCCGCCCCGAGCGTTCCGGCGGCAAGCATCAGAAGCGTTTCCGTCACCCAGTCGGGATGGGTCGGGCAGCCGGCGACATTGATGACCGGCAGCCCGCTTCCCGACCGGAAGCTCGCCGGCAGTGCACCGCCGAGGTGGGCGCCCTCGTACTGCAAGCCGACCGCGTCGGAAGGATTGCCGCCCGCCGAGGTGACGCCGCCATAGGCCGCGCAGGACCCCACCGCGACGACATGCCGCGCCCGGGCCGCAAGCGCGGTGATCCAGCGCAGCATCGGCTGGCCGGTGCCCGACAGGATATGATAGCGCCCGGTCCCCTTCGGCCCGCGCGTGACCGAGCCTTCGACACAAAGCACATCGAGCACTTCCTCCCCGCTTGCCGCCCGCTCAAGGATCGCCCGCGCCTCGGCTCCGGTCTCGACGGAAAGCGCCGGGTGCCAGGCAAGCGTGATCCCCGCCCCGGCGAGAAGGTCGAGAACATTGGGGTCCTCGGCGCAGAGGAGCGACATGGTGCAGCCGCCACAGCCCGCCGCCTGAAGCCAGATCACCCGCATCAACCTTCCTCCGCCGGCAGGGTCAGGCGAAAGACCGCGCCCTCTGCGGCATCGACAAGGCGCAAGGAACCACCATGTTCCTCGGCGATCTTGTGGCTGATCGACAGGCCAAGGCCGGTGCCTTGCCCGACCGGCTTCGTGGTGAAGAAGGGGTCGAAGATCGCGGCCCGCGCCTCTTCCGGCACGCCCGGTCCGTTGTCGGCGACCTCAAGCACCGCCATCCCGCCCTCGCGCCGATGGGTCAGCGTGATCGCCGCCCCTTCGCGCCCTTTCAAGGCATCGACGGCGTTCTGGACAAGGTTCATCACCACCTGCTGGATATGGCCCGGCCGCCCCCTGACCATCAGCCGCGCCTCGCCGAGGGTCGCGACTCTCGGCGCATCCTTCGCCCCCCTCAGCACCCAGGTCGCGGCGATCCGCGTGGTCTCCACGAGATCGAAAAGCACCATCTCGCCCGACCCGTCCGCCGACAGCCGGCGCAGATCCTCGACGATGTCCCGTACCCTCTCGGCTCCGTCGCGCGCACCATGCACCGCGTCGCGCAGGTTCCGCAGCTCCCGGTCAAGGTTCAGCTCCTCGCGAAGCGCCACCAGTTCCGCCCGCCCGGCACCCTGCTGGACGCGGGTGAAATAGGCCTCGAACTTCGTCGCATAGCGTTCAAGCGCATGGGCATTGGCGTAGACGAAGCTGATCGGGTTGTTCAGCTCATGCGCCACGCCGGCCAGAAGCCGGCCGAGCGAGGCGAGCTTTTCGTTCCTGACAAGCTGGCTCTGCGTCTCTTGCAGCGCCCGGTGGCTGTCGCCAAGCTTCTGGTAGGCCTGCCGCAATTCGCCGACCGGCCGCCCGATCAGCACCAGCCCGACACCGCGCCCGCGGTCATCGAGTCTTGGGGAGATGTTCAGCTCGATCGGCGTCGGACCGACCCCGGTCGCAAGCCCGACCTCGATCGTCAGCGGCTGGCGGTGGCTGAGGACCATGGTCATCGCATCGCTGAGCCGCCGCCGGTCGGCAGGGTCGAAAAGCTCGGTGGCGGCGCGGCCCGTCGCCGCCTCATGCGAAAGCCCGGTCTGGGTCAGGAGCGAGGCGTTGACCTCCTGCACCAATCCTTCGCGCGAGGTGACGAGCATGACATCCGAGACCGATCCAAGCACCGAGGCGAGAAAGCGCCTGAGTTCCTCAAGCTCGGAATTCTGCTGTTCGAGCCGTTCCTGATAATCGACGAGATCGGCATAGGTCCGATCGACGGCGGTCAGCACATCCGCCCAGGCGGCTTCGGAAAAATCCGCCGGTCGTGTCACCTCGTCGCTGATCGCGCGCGCCATCCGTACCGTCCGTCCGGCCCCTGGTCGGGGCCGCCTCCATTCCCGTGCCGCCAGTCTAGGAGCATGGGTCGGTGTTGAACAGGGGGCGGTCCTTACCCCATTGCCGCAGCCTTTCCGGTCGCAAAGGGGCTGTAGCCCGCGAGGTCTGGCAGCACCGAGAGGGCCCCGGTGAAATCCTCGCCCGCCGTATAGATGGAAGGCGTGACGATGGTGCGAAGCCCCGCTTCTCGTGCCGCGAGAAGGCCGTTGCGGCTGTCCTCGAAGGCAAGCGCTGCGCTTGGCGGAAGGGCGAGCCTTTCGAGCGCGAGGCGATAGACATCGGGCGCCGGCTTCTTCGCCGCGACCTCGTCGCCCGCCGCGATCACGTCGAACATCTCGGCCCCGGTCGCACCCCAGACCGCGCGGGTCAACGCCTCCACATTCGCACGGCTGGTCGTCGTCGCGATGGCAAGGGCAACGCTCCGCGCCCGCGCCTCGGCCATGATCCGTGCGACGCCGGGGCGCAGCGCGATCCGGCCCGCCGCCATCATCGCCACGTAGCGTGCCGTCTTGTCGGCATGAAGTGCGGCGATCTCGGCGGGCGACAGGGCTACGCCCCGCTCGCCGCACCAGACCGCGATGCGTTCCTTGCCGCCCGTCACCTTCAGCAGCCGGCGGTAGATGCCTTGGGTCCATTCCCATCCCAAACCCGCCGCCGCGAAGGCATCGTTGAAGGCGGCGCGGTGGAGTTCCTCGGTCTCGGCCAGCGTCCCGTCGACATCGAAGATGAGCGCGGCGGGCCTCATGTCCTGACCCCTGTCGTCTCGGCGATCAGCGCGGGCAGGCGCGCATGGCTGTCGAAGGCACGATGATGGGGAATCGCTTCGATTGCAGCCTTGCGGTAGCCCTTGGTGAAGAGGAAAAGCGGGGTCACGGCAGCCTCGGCAGTCTCCGCGTCAACCTCGCTGTCGCCGACATAAAGGCCGGTCTCGGCACCGAGAAGCCGGAAGGCTTCCAGAAGCGGACCGGGATGCGGCTTCCTGACCGGCAGGCTGTCGCCGCCGACGATGGCGCAGAAGTGCCGCAGAAGGCCAAGGTCGGCGAGGATCGCCCGGCTCGTCGCCTCGGGCTTGTTGGAGCAGACGCCTAGGGGATGCCCCGCCGCTCCAAGGGCGGTCAGCGCCGCCTCCGCGCCATCGAAGACCCGCGTCAGCGCACTTGGCGCCGCATCGTACTCCGCCTGGAACCGTGCCAGAAGCCGGGGATGCTCCGCCGGGGCAAGACCTACCGCCGCCATCACCCGCTCCACCAGAACGGCGACACCATTGCCGATGAAACCCCGGGCCTCGGCCAGCGGCAAAGGTTCCAGCCCCTCCGCCTTGAGCATCCGCGCCACGGCGGCGTGGATATCGGGCGCGGAATCGATCAGCGTCCCGTCAAGGTCGAAGACGATGGGCGGCGCGCTCATCTCTGCGCGCCCTCCGCCGCTGCCCGGATCGCGGTGATGTTGCGACCATAGACGGACGGATCATCGACCGAGCCGCCGGAAAAGACCGCAGATCCGGCGACGAGCACATCCGCCCCCGCCGCCGCGACAAGAGGCGCGGTTTCGGGCGTGACACCACCATCGACCTCGATCAGCACCGGCCTGTCGCCGATCAGCGCCTTCAGCGAGCGGATGCGTTCGGTCATGTCGATGAACTTCTGACCGCCGAAACCGGGGTTCACCGTCATCACGCAGATGAGGTCGACACTGTCGATCAGCGGCCCCGCGACCGACGCCGGCGTCCCCGGATTGAGCGCCAGCCCCGCCCTTCGCCCGAGCCCCCGGATCGCCTGCAAGGTGCGGTGGATATGCGGACCGGCCTCGTAATGCGCGGTGATGATGTCGGCCCCCGCCTCGGCATAGGCCTGAAGGGAGGCATCGACCGGCGCGATCATCAGATGGACGTCCATCACCGTCTTGATATGCGGCCGGATCGCCCGGCAAAGCTGCGGCCCGAAGGTGAGGTTCGGGACGAAATGGTTGTCCATCACGTCGACATGGACCCAGTCGGCGCCCTGGGCTTCGATGGCCCGGATCTCGGCGCCGAAATTGGCGAAATCGGCGGACAGGATCGACGGGGCGATCCTGATCGGGTCACGGCTCATTTCGTCGTCTCCTTCGCTTTCCGTTCGGCCAGAAGGCCGCCCTGAAACACCCGGCTGGCCGAAATATCCACCGCCTCGATCCGGCTCAGCGCCGCGGCATTGAGCGCGCCCTTCGCCTCCTGGAAAAGCCGGTTCGCCTGACGAAGCCGCGCCCGGTCGAAGGCATTGCGGATCGAGCGCGCATTGGCGAAATGCGGCTGGGTGCGACGAAGGCGGATATAGCCGGTAAAGGCCGCCTCGGCTTCCGCCGACAGCGTGTAGTTCTGCGCCGCCAGCATGTGCTTGACGATGCGCAGCAGCTCCTCGTCCGCGTAATCGGGGAACTCGATGTGATGGGCGATCCGCGACCGGAAACCGGGGTTCGACTGGAAGAAACTCTCCATCCGGTCGGCATAGCCGGCAAGGATCACGACGAGATCGTCGCGCATGTTCTCCATGACCTGCAACAGGATCTCGATCGCCTCCTGCCCGTAATCGCGTTCATTGTCCGGGCGGTAGAGGTAATAGGCCTCGTCGATGAAAAGGACGCCGCCCATGGCCTTCTTCAGCACTTCCTTGGTCTTCGGCGCGGTATGGCCGATGTACTGGCCGACAAGGTCGTCCCGCGTCACCGAAACCAGATGGCCTTTCCGCACATAGCCAAGCCGGTGCAACAACCCGGCCATCTTCAGCGCCACCGTGGTCTTGCCGGTGCCGGGATTGCCGGTGAAGGACATGTGCAAGGTCGGCGTCTCATGGGCGAGGCCCAGCGACTTCCGCGCCCGCTCCACCAGCAACAGCGCCGCCGTCTCGCGGATGCGGTCCTTCACTGGCTTCAGCCCGATCAGGTCGCGGTCCAGTTCCTCAAGCACGCCGCGCGCGCCCGAGCTTTCAAATTCGGCCAAAAGGTCGACGGTCTTCGGCGCCTGCCCTTCCATCTCTCCGCCTTTCATCTTGCCGGAAATACCTCGCGGGGGGTGCGGGGGGCGCGAAGCCCCCCGCCCTTCGTCAGCCGCGCACGTCGTGGCTGTAGCGGATGGACCGCCCGTCGACCTCGGTCCGGAGCATGTGGATCGAAGGCTCATCCGCCGGACGGTTGACGATGAAGCTCATCACCACCGTTTCGAAGCCGCGGGTGCTGTCGAAGGCGTTGAAGCGGATGTAGGCGCCCTCATTGGCCTTGCGGCAGACCTCAAGCTCCATCATCACGCCCTTGGCGTCCTTCAGGTCGAACATCGGGTTGCCCCACATCTCCCAGTAGGTATTCCGGGGATGCGGGTCATGGGTGAATTCGACGCCGATGGCCCAGCCTTTCGACAGGCAGTATTCGACCTGCGCGGTGATCTGCGCGTCCGTGAGGTCGGGCAGGAAGGAAAAGCATCCTTGGGTGATACGCATGTCCGGTCTCCCTTAGCTGACCGAAGCCGTCGGCACGAAGTCCGAGGTGTCGGTGGAGGTGTAGTTGAAGGTGATGTTGCCCCAGGTATCGAGGGCGGCTTCGAGGGGCTTGCACCACTTCGCCGCCGCCCTGAGGATCTCGGGGCCTTCGACGTCGATGTTGCGGCCTTCGTTGCGGGCCAGCGTCATCGCTTCCAGCGCCACGCGGTTGGCCTGCGCCCCGGCCTGGATGCCCATCGGATGGCCGATCGTGCCGCCGCCGAACTGCAGCACCACGTCATCGCCGAAAAGGCTCAGAAGCTGGTGCATCTGGCCGGCATGGATGCCGCCCGAGGCCACCGGCATGACCTTCTTCAGATCCGCCCAGTCCTGCTCGAAGAAGAGGCCGCGCGGCATGTCCACCGCCGTCACCGCATCGCGGCAGACGTTGTAGAAGCCCTGCACCGTCAGGGGGTCGCCCTCAAGCTTGCCGACGGCGGTGCCGGTATGGAGGTGATCGACCCCCGCCAGCCTCAGCCACTTGGCGATGACGCGGAAGCTGATGCCGTGGTTCTTCTGCCGGGTATAGGTGCCATGCCCGGCGCGGTGCATGTGCAAGATCATGTCGTTCTGCCGGCACCATTCCGAGATCGACTGGATCGCCGTCCAGCCGATGATGAGGTCGACCATGACGATGACGGAACCTAGCGACTTCGCGAACTCCGCCCGCCGGTACATCTCTTCCATCGTGCCGGCGGTGATGTTGAGGTAATGGCCCTTCACCTCACCCGTCTGGGCGGCGGCGAGGTTCACCGCCTCCATCACGTAGAGGAACCGGTCGCGCCAGTGCATGAAGGGCTGCGAGTTGATGTTCTCGTCATCCTTCATGAAGTCGAGGCCGCCCTTCAGCCCCTCATAGACCACGCGGCCGTAGTTCTTGCCGGAGAGGCCGAGCTTTGGCTTCGTGGTGGCCCCAAGGAGCGCGCGACCGAACTTGTCGAGCCGTTCGCGTTCCACGACAAGGCCGGTCGGCGGGCCCTTGTAGGTCTTTACGTAAGCCACCGGCAGGCGCATGTCCTCAAGCCGCGCGGCCTTCAGGGGCTTGAACGAAAAGACATTGCCGATGATCGAAGCCGTCAGGTTGGCGATAGAGCCTTCCTCGAAGAGGATGAGGTCATAGGCCACGTAGCAGAAGTACTGCCCCGGCGTGTTCGGCACCGGCTCCACCCGGTAGGCCTTGGCGCGGTACTGGTCGCAGGCGGTCAGCCGGTCGGTCCAGACCACTGTCCAGGTCGCGGTGGAGCTTTCGCCCGCCACCGCCGCCGCGGCCTCGATCGGGTCGACGCCTTCCTGTGGGGTGATGCGGAAAAGTGCCAGAAGGTCGGTGTCCTTCGGGACATAGTCGCCGTCCCAGTACCCCATCTGCGCGTATTTCAGCACACCCGCTGCGTAGCGCTTCTTCTTGTCGGTGATTTCGGTCTGAAGTGTGTCTGCCATTTGCTCCTCCTTCAGGGCTCAGGCGGCCTTGGCGGCCGGTTTCGACGCGCCAAGCGCGCCCGATGCGTAAAGTTTCGCCATGTCATCCATGCCGATGACCTTGATCTTCGATGCCTGCCCGGCGGTGCCGAACCGCTCGAACCGGTCACGGCAAAGCGCCTCCAGCTCCTTCATCGCCGGGACGAGGAATTTCCGCGGGTCGAACTCGTCGGGCCGCTCGGTCGCCACTTTCCGGAACTGCCCGGTCATCGCCATGCGGCAATCGGTGTCGATATTGACCTTGCGCACACCCATGCGGATGCCGCGCTCGATCTCCTCGACCGGGACGCCGTAGGTCTGCGGCATCTCGCCCCCATAGGCGTTGATGAGGTCCTGCAGGTACTGCGGCACGGAGGACGAGCCATGCATGACAAGGTGCGTGCCGGGAAGCTTGGCGTGGATCGCCGCGATGGTTTCCATCGACAGGATGTCGCCATCGGGCTTGCGGCTGAACTTGTAGGCGCCGTGGCTGGTGCCACAGGCGATGGCGAGCGCATCGCAGCCGGTGCGGGCGACGAAATCCACCGCCTGGTCGGGGTCGGTCAGAAGCTGGTCATGGTCAAGCTTGCCTTCGGCGCCGGACCCGTCCTCGGCCGCCGCCTCGCCGGTCTCGAGCGAGCCGAGAATGCCAAGCTCGCCCTCGACCGAGGCGCCGACGGCATGGGCGGCCTGCGTCACCCGCGCGGTGATCGCCACGTTGTAGTCGTAGGAGGCCGGGGTCTTCATGTCCTCCATCAGGGAGCCGTCCATCATGACGCTCGTGAAGCCGTGGCGGATCGCCGACAGGCAGGTCGCCTCGTTGTTGCCGTGGTCCTGATGAAGGACGACCGGGATGTCGGGGTTCATCTCGGCCAGCGCGGTGACCATGTGGCGAAGCATGATGTCGCCGGCATAGGACCGGGCCCCCCGGCTTGCCTGCAGGATCACCGGCGCGTCGCAGGCGGCGGCGGCCTTCATGATCGCCAGACCCTGTTCCATGTTGTTGATGTTGAAGGCAGGCACCCCGTAGCCATGCTCTGCCGCATGGTCGAGGGTCTGCCTGAGAGTGATGAGCGCCATTGGTTTTTCCTCCGTCACGCTGCCTGATCGGCGGGCTCAAGTGCCGCCACACCCGGAAGGGCGCGCCCCTCCAGCCATTCCAGAAATGCCCCGCCCGCGGTCGAGACATAGGTGAAGCGGTCGGCGACCCGGGCCGCATTCAGCGCCGCCACCGTGTCGCCGCCGCCCGCGACCGAGGTGACAAGCCCTGCCCGCGTCAGGTCCGCCGCGGTTTCGGCAAGCGCCATCGTTGCCGCGTCGAAGGGCGTCAGCTCGAAGGCGCCGAGGGGGCCGTTCCAGAGGATGGTGCGGGCGTTGCAGAGAACCTCGCGGAAGGCCTCCACGCTTTCCGGCCCGGCATCGAGGATCATCGCATCGGCGGGGCAGGCATTCGCCGCCACCGTCTGGGCATGCGCGCCGGCATTGAACTCCCGCGCCACGACCACATCCGTCGGCAGGTGGATCTCGCAGCCGTGCTTTTCGGCCAGCGCCTCGATCTCGGCCACGGTCGCGGCCTGATCGTCCTCATGGAGCGACCGGCCCATCGGCGCGCCCCGCGCCATCAGGAAGGTATTGGCCATGCCGCCACCGATGATGACGGCATCGAGCCGCGTCACCAGATGCTTCAGGACCGCGATCTTCGACGACACCTTGGCGCCGCCGACGATGGCGACCGAGGGCCGCGCCGGGGCGTCGAGGGCGGCGGCGAGGGCTGAAAGCTCCTCCATCATCAGGGGGCCGGCGGCGGCGGGCATCAGCCCGGCGACGGCGGCGGTCGAGGCGTGGGCCCGATGCGCGCAGGAAAAGGCGTCATTGACGAAGAGGTCGCCAAGGGCTGCGAAACGGGCGGCAAGGCTCGCGTCGTTCCTTTCCTCGCCCCGCTCGAAGCGCACGTTTTCGACCAGCAGCACCTCGCCCGGACGCAGGCCCCGCGCGGCACCCGGCGCTTCCTCCAGCATCGCGAAGCGGACCGGACGGCCAAGCGCGCGGCTGAGGTCATCGCGGACATGGCGCAGGGAGCAGGTCGCCTCGGTCCCCTTCGGGCGCCCGAAATGCGACAGGATCACGAGGGATGCGCCCCGGTCGAGCAGCGGCCGCATCCCGTCAGCAAAGCGGGTGATGCGCGTCGCATCCGAAACCCGGCCCTCGGCCATCGGCACGTTGAGGTCGGCGCGCACCAGAAGGCGTTTGCCGGTGACGTCCATATCGGTGATGGCGGCGATGGTCACAGGAGCCTCCCCATCGCCACCGCCGTATCGGCCATGCGGTTGGAAAAGCCCCATTCGTTGTCGTACCAGGAGAGGATCGAGCAGAA